>UMHU01057015.1_pt1 | contig 92187 bp, 102 predicted proteins | sample 1965591 | NCBI WGS metagenome assembly UMHU01 (sample SAMEA4836101, study PRJEB28245) | human gut metagenome | biome: gut microbiome; material: fecal sample | place: Denmark | collected 2008
AATTATAAAAATCGGATAAATTAAAAATGAATTTTCGCGAAAAACATTAAGCCTGCACTATTAAAACAGGCGCCACCAACGATTATTCAATTTTACGTTATTTATGTTATTCATGCTTTTCACTATACAGCTAAAAGAAAAACCCGTCAATAGCATTTTTTGCTATCAACGGATAATTTTTTTGTAAATATTTTTAAATACTTGCTAAATCGTCGATATTTTCAAAATTATCTTTCATCTGCCAGATACCGCAAGGGCATACTCCGGCGCATATACCGCAGCCAATACAGCGTTCTTCGTTTGACGCATAAACCGTATTGCCGTTTATGTCTTTAAATTTGCTGATAGCTTGTTGAGGACAGGCCTCCAAACACATCTCGCAATCTCTGCACAAGCCACAGGACATACATCTTTCTTTTTCATCCCAGGCATCAATTTCTTGTACCCTCATTGGTGAAAGACCTTGATAGTATTCTGTTTTAACTTTATCGCGAGCAAGCATTGGTGCTTTTTCAAAAGTTTCTAAAGGTTTACCTTCAAGCAGATTGATGACGTTTTTGGCTGCATTGTTTCCGTCCGCAATGGCATTTGTGAAAAGCCCCTGTTTTATAACATCTCCAGCTGCAAAGACCTTTTTATCTATTGTTTGTTTAAATTCATTCAGCTTGAGCATTCCTCGTTCATTCAACCAATCAGGCTCTACAAAATCGAGCTTAGGTCTGTCGCCTATGGAAATTATTACCGTGTCTGCCTCAAGCAAAGTGCCATCTTTTAACAGCACGCCTTTATCTGTCACTTTTTCTGTAAAACAAGGGTACAAAATTTCTGCACCCAGTGCTTTGCAATGGGCAATTTCTTTATCAAAAGCTGCCGGTTTTTGAATGTCTATTGCAGTAACTTTTTTTGCACCGCAGTTGTATGCCTCAATGATTACATCCATTGCTGCGTTACCCGCACCGATTACAACGATTTTTTCTCCTATATTTTGTTTAATTCCATTTTTGACATTTTTTAAGAAATCAAGACCTTTGGTAAGTTTTTCATGTCCTTCAAACGGAATTACAACAGGATTGTGTGCACCACAGGTGACTATCACAGCATTGTATTCGTTTTTGATGTTTTCAAACAGTTCCTTTGTTATTTTTGTATTAACGCTGAAATTTATGCCGGATTCTTTGATTCTTTCCAATTCTGCATCAAGACAGTCTTTTGACAATCTTTCGTAAGGAATAACCTGTCTTAGTTTGCCGCCTATTTCTTTGTCTTCTTCAAAAACAGTAACCCGATATCCCTGCTTTTTTAACATCCATGCAGCGGATAAACCTGCCACACCGGAACCTATTACGGCAACTGATTTGTCTTTTGTTGTTGCAAACTGCGGTATTTTTACATCTCTGCTCATCATACCCAGGGCATCAAACTTGATAGGTTCATCCACATAACCTCTGCTGCATTCTTCCATGCAAAGATTTGGACAAAGTTTTCCGCATACACAAGCCGGAAACGGCGTGTAATCAAGCATCATCTCTAATGCTTCTTTTATCTTGTCATTTTTTATAAGGTTAATTCTTTTTTGTGTCGGAATCCCGATAGGGCAGTGATTTTCACAGGGTGCAGACTGCGTGTAATTGTCCCAGCTGGGATAACGCAAGCGGTGATCACCCTTGTTTACAATAGAATAAACTTTAAAATCATCTTCATATACATCTGAAAATATACCGCCGTCATTTTCTTTAAACCATTTATTCAGCCTGAAATCTTTCATTGGAATAAGATGGTTGGCTTTTCTTTCTTCAAAAGTTTTTGCAATGATTTTTCTCCACTGTGAAAAATCAGTCAGAGTATCAAATAAATCAGTTCTCTCTATTTTTGTTAAAAATTCATTTAATCCGTTTGTTAAAAACTCTTTGTCATTATCATCAATATCTACAATGTAAACATCATCTGAAAGGCCGTTAACATTGCCTCTAACATAGATTGTTCCGCCAACCATTCCCACACAAGAGCGAGAACCTATTATGGAATCAAACCCTTCGCAGTCCAATCCGCATATTACTGCGGTTCCTCCACCCATAAATTCAAATGAGAAGGAGCCTGTGTTTTTTAACACCCAGAATTCCGGAGCAGGAAATTTGGGGTCATGTTTCATCAATGCACCGGAGCGGGTTCCTACTCTTCCGGCTACGTAAATTTTTCCGCTTGCAGCGCAGTGTGCGGTTGTGTCTCCGCCGTCTCCTTTTAATATGATTTCCGCACCGGAGTTTAACCAGCCTACATCAGCAGGAGCAGAGCCTTCAATTACAATTTTTGTATCTGGCATACCCATTGAGCCGATTCTCTGACCGGGATTTTTGACGTTAAATTCAAGCGGCAATCCGTCATTTGTCCACAAAGGCCCGCCAATGTTGTGCTGGCCTGAGGCTGTAATTTCGAAAGAGGTATAGCCTTCTGCCATTTTATCGTAGATGATTTGCAAAAGTTCTCTTGTCGAAAGTCTTTTATTGTCTTTTAAACTGTCTATAGTGTATTTTTTTAACATACGTGTTGAATATCCAATCTTGTTGCAACATTTTTGTCTACAGTTACGAGTGCATCCGAGCGGCCGACAGGCAGTGAGCTGTTTCCGATAGGAGCCAGAAGTTTTTTGAGCTCTGTATCTGTTGCAATAAAGTAATTAACAATATTTTGAGCCACTTTATCCACATCGAGCCTGTCCACAAGGGTTTTGTTTTGTGTTGTGATTCCGACAGGGCACAGGCCTGTGTTGCAGGCATTGCATCTGCCAAAGTCATTGCCTATGCAGCCAGCAATTTGTAAGATAAGTTTTCCCGTAAACACACCGTTTGCACCAAGACAAATCATTTTAAATGCATCTGCTGCAAGTGTCCCGTTCATACCAACACCTCCGGCTGCCCAAAGCGGTATTTGACCTTGTTTGCCCTGATGTACTGCAGCAAGGTAACAATCACGGAGCCTTGACACAATAGGATGTCCTGTGTGATCAAGTGATACCTCATGCGCTGCACCTGTTCCGCCGGCAATACCGTCCAAGAAAAAGCCCCCAACAATATTGTAAGGGTCGCGAAGAAGGTTGTTGTAAACACTTACGCTTGTAACTGAAGCCGCTACTTTAATTGCCACAGGCACTCTGAATTTGAAAGCAGAGTTCATGGACAAGAACATTTTTTGAACACTTTCTTCAATAGAGTATAATCCCTGATGATTTGGAGGTGAGAGCAAATCAGATTTTGGCACGCCTCTGATTTCCTGAATATGGCGTACAACTTTTTTGGCCATTAAAAGGCCTCCGTCTCCGGGTTTTGCACCCTGACCTATTTTTATTAAGACTCCGGCAGGGTCTTCAATCATTTCGGGCATTGCATTTATGATTCTGTCCCAGCCAAAATGTCCTGATGCAATCTGTAAAATCATATATTTTAGATATCTCGATTTTAACAGTTTTAAAGGCATACCTCCTTCGCCTGAGCACATTCTGACAGGTAAACCTACAACTTCATTGAGGTAAGCAACTGCCATTGCAACGGCTTCCCACATGCGTGTAGAAAGTGCACCTATTGACATATCCCCTATAATTATCGGGTAAATCCACCGTGTATTTGGAGCAGCGTCACTCATCTGTAAATCACCGTTTTCATCAACGGTAAACGGCAATTTTTCCGGAGGTAAAACACGTCCGAAAGGTGCAAGTATGTCAAAAGTATGGCGCATTGCATCCAGCGAGGGGTCTGTCATTTGAGAGATACGGCCGATTTTTATTTTATCAAGAGTCCTACCCTCTGTATGAAGGTTTGAACGACCGCCTCTTTTGGGTGATTCTGCATTTTCAGCTCTGTGAATAACATTTACTCTGTTATGCTCGTTATACACCGGTTTGATTGCTTCGTTTGGACAAACCTTCTGGCACATTCCGCAGCCTACGCAGTTTTTGTTTTTTCTTACAATCTGTTTTACCACAGGCTCTGCTTCCCACGTAACAGAAGGTTTTGGCAAGGCGCCTGTACTTTTTACTCTGCGTCGTCTTTCGACTTTAAATTCTATTGCATTGAATGTGCACGCTGCACAGCATTTTCCGCACAGTGTACATCTTTGCGGATTATATTCAATCTGCCATTTTAAATCGTTTTTGGCAACGTCATTTGTTTTTATTACACGGGTATCTATTGGTGCCACCTTTCAATATTGAGGTCGTTATCTACAACAACCATTTCTCTTTCGTTAGGATATATATCCTGTGAGATATCTCTGTCAGGCATAAGTTCATTTACGCCTGTAACTTCCGATGTGATAATAACAGTATCATCGGTTTTGCCCACCACAACAGGTCTCAGCTTTTTTGAATCACACGTTGTAAAAAGCGTTCCGTCCGGTGTTACTGCAATAATAGAATTCGGGCCGTTTACCTCTAGGTGAGCAAGTGAGGCTTTAATTCTCAGCAGAATTTCAGAATCTTTTCTTGCCTGTATTTCATCATAGGGCAGAGGTGTGATTACGTGTTTAAAATATTTTAACGGCCATTTAAGTATCTTGTTCACATAGTGCAGTGTGTACAAAAAGCATTGAGAATCGCTTTCAAATCCTATGTAACCTTTATGAAGCTTTTTTTGAAAAAGTTTATTCTTTTCATAAAAAGTATTTTCTCCGTTAGCCAGTGCTGTATAGCCCTGCAAAAAGAAAGGATGTGCCGCATAGCGTACAATGTCATAGTTTGTATTTTGCCTGCACTGTGCAGTTATTATTTTTGCACAAAAATCTTTGTTTTCTTTCCAAAGTCCAAAGTATGTTCCGATATCTCTGGGGTCACCTATTTCTTTGAGCATAAGCACATCCGGCCAGAAGGAGTATACATAGCCTTCATCTGCCTGCTCCAATGCTTTTCTTAGTTTTAATCGGGTATCTAAAAGAAGAGCTTCTTTTTCTTCTTTAGGAGCATATTTGTATGAATGCGGGTAGTTAAACACTTCGAATACATAATTGGGCATAGGCTCAATATTCAAGCCTTCCATATCATTGTGTACATCGGGTGCCCATTGCATTACGCGTACAAATCCTATGCTGTGAAGGATGTCTTCTGCTATGTGCATACCTTCATTTGTACAGGCCATAGAAAGAATCGGCAGGGCTTTATAATTTTCAAACACTCCGCCTAAATCTTGCATTACAAACGCAAAGCCTGAATTGTCGTGGCCTTTTTGCTGAGAACGCATAAGCTCAAGGGCTTTTGAGGGGTGTAGATACTTCTTTGATTTAATTGCACCTATTCTGCACATATTCCAAAAATTCACCTTATTTGTCTGGCTTTTTTAGCATATTTTTATTTTTATTTCATGTCAATAAAATGAGGTGAATTTTAATAAAATCTTTATATGAGCTAAATACCGCGAGGGTCTGTTATACAGCCGGAAATTGCGCTGTAAGCCGCAACAGCAGGAGAAGAAAGATAGATAAAGCCTTTTGTGTTGCCCATTCTGCCTTGAAAATTTCTGTTTTGGGTTGCCAGACAAACTTCACCGTCTCCTAAAATGCCGGCATGTACACCAACGCAAGGTCCGCAGCCCGGGCCAAGAATCTGTGCTCCAGCATCTACAAGTGTTGTTATCAAGCCTTCTTCAATTGCCTGTTTATAAACATCTTTTGAAGCGGGCACAACTATCATTCTTACATCAGGATTAACCTGTTTGCCTTTCAAAATATCGGCAACAACTCGAAGATCCTCAATACGGCCGTTTGTACAGGTACCTACAAAAACCTGATTTACTTTAACGTCTTTTAAATCTTTTGCAAGTTTTGTGTTGTCAACAGTGTGGGGGCAAGATACAGTAGGTTCAAGCTTTGAAGCATCTATTTCTATTACCCTTTCGTATACAGCATCAGGGTCAGGTGTTATTTCAACAAACTTGTCTTCTCTGCCTTTTTCTTTAAGATATGCTTTTGTTTTTTCGTCAGTTACAAACAATCCTGCTTTAGCACCTGCTTCTACAGCCATATTGGCAAGAGTAAATCTGTCTGCCATTGTCATATTTTTAATGGTAGAACCGTGAAATTCAAGGGCACGGTATGTTGCACCGTCTGCTCCGATAAGACCTATCAAATGCAGAATTAAATCTTTTGCATAAACGCCTTTTTGAAACTCTCCTTCAACAACAACTTTAAAAGTTGCAGGCACTTTAAGCCAGGTTTTGCCAAGAGCCATTGCAACAGCAACATCTGTAGAGCCCATGCCTGTAGCAAATGCACCTAATGCACCGGAAGTACAGGTGTGAGAATCAGCTCCGACGAGGATTTCGCCGGGATTTACAAAAGATTCTACAAGGCGCTGGTGGCATACGCCGCAGCCTGTTTCAGAGAGCACTGCGCCGGTTTCTTTTGCAAATTCTCTTAACACCATGTGTGTATTAGAGAGTTCTTTTCTCGGGCTTGGAGAAGCGTGGTCAATAAACAATATGCAGCGTTGCGGATTAGCCGGTTTTGATTTGCCCAGTTTTTTAAATTCCTGTACCATCAAAGGGCCTGTGCCGTCTTGTACTGCTGCAACATCTACTTTTGCAATACACAGTTCGCCTGCTTTTACGTCATAGCCGGCGTGTTTGGAAATTATCTTTTCTGCAATTGTTTGACCCATATGATTATCTCTTTTCGTTAAACTCCAATACCACATTTAATATATCAAATTAAAGCACTGTTTGTACAGTAATAATATTTGCACAACAATGTTAATATATGTAAATATATATAAAATATATGTTTTGTAAATCATGTTTCGGGAATTATATTAATGTAGCCAATTCTCTTTATACTTTCTCTTCCACTCCTTTTCTCCATGATGAAAACTTTGCCGGCTGATGTGTAAATCGGGCGGCTTTTTCTTTGTCTTATTGACAACAGCGTACAAAATGCTAAAATTGTCATAATAAAGAATAAACATGTGGTTTAACTTTATTTTTAAGGAGGTTAGTGATGATTAATCCTATTGCATTTTCAAATGTCGGTAAAGTTAACTGTAAGGCAGTAGATGCAAAACATTCTAATGCAAAACAATTTGATTTACCGTTTGCTAAAAATTTAACTTCACAGGCTTCAGACAGCTTTGTTAAAAGAGATGCTGTAAAAGGCCCTACCTGTGGTATTGATTGCTGCGCATTATAATGATTGCAAGTAAAACTGTTTACAAATTTGCCAACAATATACTAAAACGCTTTGAAACAGGTTATGACAGCGGAACATATTATTTATACAATGTCACTGACGATGTTTTATGGGCGGGAAATTATTCATGTAAATTGTTGTTGGATTTGTTAGACGGTGAAAAAAACACAGGCGAATTAAAAGAAGAATTTAAAAATATTCTGCAAATAGATGACATCAATGCTATCAATCATAGTGTTGATGTCATTTTGCAAGAACTTATTCAAAAGGGTATGATTGTTGAGGTATAAGACTTTTGTATACACAAAGTGAGTATGATAAGGTTTTAGATTATTATTTTGAGAATAAAAAATTTCCCACACCAAACAGAAGATTTTTTGAAGCTGTAACTGGCTCTATTGACCAAAAAGATTTTTTGTTTTCTACCCCCTGGACAGTATCCTGGCAGGTTGTTTCGCAGTGTAATTTGAGGTGCAGACACTGTTTTTTTGAAGGGAACAAAGACTTGTATAAGTCTGATTTTGACCTTGATTCCAATACATTATTGCAGTTAGCTAATGAATTAAATAATAAATTCAGTGTGGTGTCTTTGAGTATTACAGGCGGAGAGACCATGTTTAGAAAAGATATTTTTGAGCTTTTGAAAACACTAAAACGAAATAACGTTGCAATATCTCTTCAGACAAACGGTACTTTGATTGATAAAAATAAGGCACAATTGCTTTCAGATATTCTCAACGTTGATACAGACTTTGTTCAGGTAAGTCTTGACGGCTCAAAACCTGAAATTTATGACAAAATAAGGGGCGAAAAAACTTTTGATAAAGCATTAAACGGAATAAATCTGCTTATTGAAAAAGGTATAAAAGTCAATGTTAATGCTACTGCGTTGAGTCTTAATGTTTCTGATTTACCTGATTTGTATACCCTTTGCAATAATCTTGGTGTAAAGAAATTTTCTGTATCCAGATTTGTACCTTGTTATAAAGAACAGGAGTATCTGGCTTGTGAGTTTTCTTCTGTTTTGCCTTCAATATCGGCCATAATTGATAAATCTTTGATTTCAAAAACCTTTTTTGAAATGAATTACAGATTCTATGATTTTGTCTCAGATGAAACATTGAGAGCTTATGCTGATGAATATTTGAAAAAAACTGATAAGAAAAGAACTTTGTGCAATGATATCTCCTGCCACAGGCACAATACGATTTATATAAACGCAAAAGGCGAGTTTTATCTGTGCTTTGCGTGTGAAAATGAGAAGGGGTGTTTGGGGACTTTTCCGAAAGATTCGCTTGAACAAATTTGGGAGAATAGAAAACATAATATTTTTTTCAAACCAAGAGAAGCAAAAGCTTCTGAATGCAAAAAGTGCAAGTATTTCCCTTTTTGCACAGGGGGCTGTATGGGGTCGGCATTCGGCACGTATGGCAATGTAAATGCTCCTGACGGTTTATGTGTTTATGCAAAATAAAGAAAAGATAGCAAAAATTTTCTATCTGATGTTTTAAAGCTGTCAGGTATTTCCGAAGGTAAACATGGAAGCACTAAACAACCTTAAACATATAAAAAATAACTGGGCTCCTTATAAAAGCTGGGAACAACAGCAAAAAAATGAAGAAGCCTGCATTGATGTGCTGAAAAAAATATCTCCGGCTTCAGAGCAAGAGCTTAATTATGCTAAAAATTACGGCTCAACTTTGATAAATGCAGTAAACATAATGGATCAGGTGAGTATCAATAAATCTGAAAACGCTCTTGTTTCAATAAGGGCTGCTTTTTCTTCAGCAGCTTTACTGTCTGGTGTTGTCGGTGCTGCATTAGGATCTGTTTTTTCTTATTTTAGCAAGTCTTATAAAAATGTTCCAAAAACGGCTGCTTTTGTTGGATACAGCATAACTACACTTTTGAGCATATGTGTAATAGATTTTTTGAATGCACATTATGAAAAAATGGCTACAAGAATTGCCAGATTTCAGACAAGAAACAATGAACTCAAGGATGTAAAAAACTTTATTGTATACAGTGATGCTCAAATTACACAGGCAAAACAAAAAGCTCAAAAGATGGAAGATGTTGATGACATAACACAGGATTCTTCTTTTAAAGAAAGCTTTAATCCCATAAAGACATTTAAAAAATCAATTGCAACAGTGAAAGATTTAAAGAAAGACTATGCTGACTATAAAAAATGGCATAAGGCCTTTGTTGAGGAAGAAAAAAATAAAACTCAAAATTTCAAAAATATGGAGGCAACACAAGAGCAGCTCGAAGCTGCACAAAAAGACAGGGATAAAATCTTAAAAGTAATAAAACGTCTGGAAATTTCATCAAACAACTATGAAATTAATACGGATCTTGGTATTAGAACAATATCTGTTATTGCAAGTATGTTTACAATTGCAGGAGGTTTGACTCTGGGGTGGGCTTTGGGCAGATTGTCCAAAAATGCTGCAAAATATTCTAAAAAGACAGCTTTTCTTGATTATATGTCCAAACTGTCTGTGCCGGCAGGTATATTGAGTATGATTTTTTTGGCAGGGCCACTTGTCAAAATTGCCAAAGAATCTGCGCGAATAGGTAGACATAAAGAAAAAACAGAGCTTTTAAAAGACGCTTCCAATTTTATTGCCTTTTCGGATTCACAAAAAAATAGTGTAAAAGATACCGCATCACAAGAACCAGAGAAAAAATCCGCAATAAATACAGTTGCAGAGGATTTTTGCGATATTACCAAAATTAAAAAAGATTTTGAAGACTATAACAAATACAAAAATTCACAACTTAAGGAAGAGTTGAAACTAAGAGCTGCATTAAAAGACATTCCTGTCACACAAAAACAGATGGAAGATGCAGAGAAACTACAAAAACAGGTCTTTAGAGCTTTTGAAACCATAGATGACAAATCAGAAAGCTTTGTTGACGATACAGACGCTGCTGTTGAATCAATCTCAAGAACAATTACCGGAACAATTTGTACAGCTGCAAACCTTTTGACATTAAAACTGTTTGGAAATAAAATTTCAGCTTTCACAAGCAACAAAAAAATGCCGGGTTTTATGGAAGGTTTGAAACTCACACGCAACCTTAAACTCAAAGATTTAGCGCTTATTTTTATTGCACCGTTTTTTGTGACAAGACTCCTTATACTCGGCATATCTGTTGTTGGCTCGGAAATCAAAAAGAAAGCCTGTAAAATAGGTGTGATGACTGCGGCAAATGATTTACACGACCCCAAAAATTTTATTGTACGGGAAAATAAGAAAAAGGAACCAACAAACAGAGTTTTTAAGGATTTTATAAAAGTCTAGTCAATTCTTTTGAACCATTTTGGTGATATTGCATCAATTTCATATTTAGGGCATATCTTTTTTAAAATGTCGTATAAAACCGCATCTTTAGGCAGATACATTATTACGTGATAAGAAGGATCAATTCTAGTACCTTTGCTTGTTTTTATTTTGTGTTTTTCAATATCCTCAAGGCTCACTTTGAGCGGTAAAAAACCGTATCTCAAATACAAATTAACAGGTGAGGCGCTGTCTTTGCCAAAGGCATTTGCTTTTATAATAATATTTTTATCCTTATTTTGATACAAAGACCTTAAAACAGGAACAGAGACATATCTTGAGGCATTATTGTATTCTTTTTTATAAACTATAAAATTTTGAATACACACAATGTCTTTGTTGTTATCAATTTTTTTATACCCGAGCTCTTGCGCTCTTTGAATTTCTTGTTTTTTGCATAAGGATGTATAGACAATTTCAGATATAGACAGGTCCTCAATATCTGCAGCTGTTTCGGGGGATATTTTTTTTATATGTGATAACAACTCATCAGAAAATGAAAAACTATTGTTCTCATAGCTTTTATATAATTCTTTATTTGATTTAAAAAATCCGGCAATTTTTTGTATCTTTGTTTTGTCATTTTTTATTAATCTAAAACATCCGTTTTTGTAGTCATTTTGATATGTTATAAGGCAGTCTTCTGTTTTGCCTGTATTGTTGTTGCGTATTATGGGAGTATCTATTACAAGCCCTATTCCTGTTATTTTGTCGCCGGTTTTTATTGCAGACAAATCTTTTATAAACTTATCGTCAATGCCCTGGAATGATAAGTTGTATGGCTTATTGCTTGTTGGATAGCTTTTTGTACGATTTATGCCTGTGTTTAATCCTAAAATTTTCATATTTATTTAAAACCCGTAAATGATTTTTTTTGCGGGGAAATTTTTGCTTCAAGTCAGTTTATACACAATTAAGATGATTACTTTTTTAATCCTGATATTATAATTATAAAGAGTAAGATGTATTAATATGCACGAAAGTACCCCATGAACTGCCCCAAGTGTAATACCGTAATCGGAGAAAAGGATCTTGTTTGTCCTAACTGCAAAAAGGTTTTGCGGCTTCAATGCCCTGCCTGCGGTGCGATTACAAAAAATACTGTTTGCGAAAAATGCGGTTCTGTAATTATAAACAAATGCTATAAATGCGGCAAATTAAACTCCGCTGCATTAGAAAAGTGTCCTAAATGCGGGTTGAATGTGAATGCCAGCATTGGACTTAGAGAATCGGTGATAGAAGAGTTTGCGGTATTAACAATCGAGATAACAAACTTTGACGATATCAAAAATGCTTTTAAAAGCGATAAAATAGTAGAGCAGTTTAAAAAAAATCTCTACACTCTAATAAGAAAAACAGCAGCACAAAAAAAGCTGCGCGTTCAGTTTTTGCAAGATACTTTTATTATACGTTTTTGCAAAGATTATACATTTTTAGAATCTTGCAAATCTGCTCTGGATTTTTCTATCTACGTTGCGCAAACAGTAACCGAAATTAATAAAAAACTTTTTGACGCAAAAGGTGTTGAGCTAAAAGTGCAGATGGCTGTACAAAAAAGGGATGTGTACTCAAAACCGTCAGAATATAAAGCAGGGCTTAATATTAATGTGGTTTATTCCTCAAGCGGCCGCTCTCATCTGTTTAACAATACAGAGGTTGTTGTTGATTCTTACATTTATCAGGAAACAAAGCTCGAATATCCTTTCCAGTCGTTGAGTGCGGTATATGTCAAAAATCAGATGGTTATGTTCTTTGAGCTGATGCTGCATCAGATAATTAAACCTGAACAAAATAAAGATGACGATTTTGATATAAATAATGTAAAATTACCCAAAAATGTTGACTATGAACCGGAAGAAGAGGAAGAAGAAAAGCACCTTATTAATTTTTCTAGCCTCAATTGCACATTTGTAAAAACCAGAGGGGAAAATCTTCTTTCAGAAATACAAAAAATAAAATCAAAAGATGTCACAAACCCTATAATATCGGTGCGTTCATCTTTACGAAACTCTTCACTTTCTCTTGTAGATACTGAAAATATAAAAACAGTTTTTGAAGATTATAATGTTGTGAGGTTTTCGTGCCCGGCGCAAAATAAATACAGTCCTTACGGTCTGTTTAAGCAGATGATTCTTTCCTACAGAGGTTACGGAGAGCTCAATGTCCTGTTGAATTCAGATTTGATTGAAGTTTTATCACAGGATTCTAATATTATTGATTTATTCAAAATGGACATATCAGCAAAAGTCCACCCTGAGGATTTACGCTATACATATTTTGAGTCATTTACTAATTTTATCTCTGCAATACCCGACAAAACAATATTTGTGATAGATGACTTTGACAATGTTGATGAAGGCTCACTTGAGATAATCAAATACCTTTGCGAAAATCGCGGTTTCCGTAATGTCGGTTTTATTGTCTCGTGTAATGAGCAGTATTCTCTTCATCGAAAAATATACAAACTAATGACATCGCCTAATTATTTTGAAATAGAAATAAGGCCGTCTTCAAATAAAAATATAGTTGCGGAAAATATCAAAAAAATTAAAGATATTCAGGAATCTTTCTTTTTTGAAAAAGTATTAGAAAATACAAAAGGCTCAAGATTCTACTTCCGCCAGGCACTTGACTATTTAGCAGACGACAATGTGCTGGAAGAAAAAAAGGGCAAATATCAAATTGCACAAGACCGCATGATTGTTATACCAAAAGACTTAAACGAGCTTTTGCAAAAGCGTCTTTTACATCTTCAAACAAAAGAAAATGCCTTTGAGCTTTTTGGTGCAATGCTTCTGGCCGGTGAAAGGCTCTTGTTTAAAGATATCCATATGCTTGAAATAAAAGATGATGCCAAAATAATAAAATATTTGGAAGAATCTGATTTTGTAAAAATAATTGATGGTAAAGAAATAGTTATAAAAAATTATAATCTTTTCAGAGAAAACTTTATCACAGTGTGCGACAAGGAAAAATTGCAGACCGTTTCTCAAATGCTGCTCGAAAAAATATACATAAACGAACCTGTTATAAATAATGTTAAAGCGCAGCTTTTAGAATTTGCAAAATTAAAAAAAGAGGCATTTGCTCAATGGCATTCGCTCGCAATGGTGGCAAGCCAGATAGGTGATTTTTGTGCTTACTTAAATTGCACAAACAAATTCCTTTCTCTTGTGGATAACGTGATAGATGTGCAAACAGATCAAACTGTAGAGCAGGTAAAAATGGATGTCTATGCAGAGCTGGCATCAATGCTTTACAAATATTATCCCGATAAAATATTGAAGTTTTTACAAATGCTTTTAACAAACCTTGAGCATCAAAAAGATGATGCACGTATAAAGGAAGTTGCTAACAAGCTTGTGCAAAGCTGCCTTATAAGCGGTAATTACAATAATGCACTTGAGTATATCGGAAAAATCATTTCCAGAACACAAAGAAGTTCATTTAACCCTTCAGAGAAAAACTTTAACCTTAATTACTTCCTCGTAAATATGGTTACTCTTGAAATTTACTTTAACCTTGGCAGACTCAATGAGTGCATTGAGCTTGGGGACGAGCTTTTTAAACATGTTAATTTAAAAACTGTTACTACACATATTCTGCCCGAAGGTTTTTCAGAAAAACAGTTTGAAGACGCTATACTGGATGCTGTCTTTTTCATCTGTGCATCGAGAGTAATACAGCTCAAACCGGATACAATCGAAGTTGTACAAGAGTTTGAGTCTCGAATGCATAAGCCTTATTCTTGTTTCAGGCTGCTTGTGCTGATAAAAGAATTTTTTGAAGGAAAAGATATTTTACCTGCAATGCAAACACTCGTACAGCAAGGGTTAAATGACAAATATTCTGATATTTTGTTCCCTGTTGTTCAGGGGCTTGTGAGCTGGCGTTTTGGCGACTGGTCAAACTTTGGTAATTATCTGCATAATGCCAAACTCAAGGCAGCTGCTCTTCATCTGCATCAGGTAGAATACTTCTGTGATTTGATGATTGGTTATGCTTATCAAAATCTGGGGGATACCAAAAAGACAAGACAGATTTTTTACAATGTTCTGGATTTGTCAGAGCAAAAGGGAATCAAAAATATTACATATTTGAGCTGGATATTGATAGCAAAATTAGAATTTGACTCAGGTAATGCTCAAATGGCAGTTAACATTGTAAATAACTCTATTTTAAATATGGAAAATGACAACAATGTATCAGAGTTCTTTGCTGTGATGTTTAAATCATTGTCTGCAGAAATAATGCTTAAAACAAATTCAAATATAGAGCAGGCGCTATTCTGTGCAGAACAGGCATTTGATACTGCTTTAAAATATAAGTTAAACATATATCTGCCTCAAATTGCAGATATGCTGCTGTTTATTTATAATACTGTTATGTCAGGGCAGCAATCTCAAGAAGTTGTTCAAAGTTTAAATCAAAAAATAGAATACGTAAAAAACTCAATGGCTCAATTTATACAGCCAAAATAAGAAAAAGCTAAAAAGGAGGGGCTTGATGAAAAAGCCGGTATCTGCACTTTTTGTAGTATTAATGTTGTTTTATAATGCATTTATTCCTGCATTGTGTAAAACTAAGTCTGAACAAAACGATTACATAAAAATTGAGCAGACAACAAGACACTTGCATAGCAGACTTTCTAAAAAATACACAGGTTATGACTACACCATAAAAAATATTTATAAAACCCCTGTAACAATACAAAGTGTCAGTGTATGGGATAACGCAAATAATAAAGTGGCTTATCTTTCCGTAAAAAGGACAGGTATGAGAGCTGCCACAGAAACTATGGGCGTTGGTATTGCACTGGCTTTGCCTACGCTTTGTCTGTCTGTTGTGGGGGCTGCTGTAGCTGTGCCTTTTATTATTGCAGGAAATCAAATAGGCAATGTCGGTGCCAATCAGGAAGCCCATCGTTATGACAAAATGCAAACTGAACCTGTGACTTTAAAGCCTCAGGAAAAAATTGAGCTTAAAACAATGGCTCTTCACAGGCATGCACCATCAATGAGGATTGTTTTTGTAAATCCTCTCACTGATGAAAATATGAGCCTTGAGCTTAAATAAAACTAAATGATTCCCTGTGCAATCATTGCTTTTGATATTTTGTCAAAAGCTGCTATGTTTGCACCTGCAACATAGTTGTTGCCGAGGTTGTATTCTTGTGCTGCTTTTTGACATGCATCAAATATATTTGTCATAATTCTGTCTAATTTTTCGTCTACTTCTTCAAATGTCCAGGAGTATCTCATTGAATTCTGGCTCATTTCAAGAGCTGAAGTTGCAACTCCGCCTGCATTTGCAGCTTTTGCCGGTGCAAGGAGAATTCCATTAGCCAGGAAGTACTCTATTGCCTCAAGGTTTGTTGGCATATTAGCACCTTCACCGATTGCTTTTACTCCGTTTGAAACAAGAATTTTTGCGTCTTCCAGATTAATTTCATTTTGCGTTGCACAGGGCAGTGCAATGTCTGCTTTAATCTTCCAGATAGGTCTTTCTTCTCCTTTTCCTTCTGTATAAACAGCACCTTGCACACGGTTTGCATATTCTTTGATTCTGCCTCGTTCAACTTCTTTGATTTGTTTTACAACATCCAGTTTAATACCATCTGGGTCATAAATACATCCGTTGGAATCACTCATAGCAACAACTTTTGCACCGTATTCCTGAGCTTTTTCACAAGCATATATTGCTACATTTCCCGAGCCTGAAATAGTGACGGTTTTTCCTTTTATATCAGAGCCGTTAGCTTTTAACATTTCTCTCATAAAATAAATTAATCCGTAGCCTGTAGCTTCTTTTCTTGCAAGCGAACCGCCATATTCCAGGCCTTTTCCTGTTAGCACACCTGCTTCATACGCATTTCTTATTTTTCTATACTGGCCAAAAAGGTATCCTATTTCTCTTGCGCCTACACCGATATCACCAGCCGGAACATCAATATCCTGCCCGATGTGTCTGTATAACTCGTTCATAAAGCTCTGGCAAAAACGCATAATTTCATTGTCTGATTTACCTTTGGGGTCAAAATCGCTTCCGCCTTTACCTCCGCCTATGGGAAGGCCAGTGAGTGCATTTTTGAAGCATTGTTCAAAAGCAAGAAATTTCATAATACTCTGGTTTACACTCGGATGGAATCTTAAACCGCCCTTGTAAGGTCCTATTGCTCCGTTAAATTGAACACGATATCCTCTGTTTACCTGTACCTGACCATTGTCATCAAGCCAGGAAACTCTGAAAGATATCAGTCTTTCAGGTTCTGTTATTCTTTCAAGAAGTGCATTGATTTTAAATTCCGGATGTTTTTCAATCACAGGTTTTAATGTTGTTAAAACTTCGTATGCTGCCTGTAAAAATTCGGGTTCGTTACTGTTTTTTGTTTTTAATCCATTCAACACTTCTTGCAAATATTCCATAGATACTCCTTAATTAAATAATTCTTTTTTTGGGGTAAATTATACCACAAAATCGGGCTGCCTGTTAGCACTTGTAAATTTTTTAGAAAAATATTTATGTTTTGTATTATTTAAATATTTTTAAGCTACAATCAGAATGTATGGGAAAAATAAGGAACTGTCTGAATGAACATTGCTTCTAACTACAACGTGGCTATTATTGGTGCCGGCCCTGCGGGGATTTTTGCTGCACTTGAAATTATGAAACTAAAACCTGATTGGAAAGTGGTGATAGTTGAAAAAGGTTTGAAAATTGAAGAAAGAAAATGTCCCTTAAGAGAAGGCGTACCTAAATGTATGAACTGTCGTACTTGCGGTTTGTTGTGCGGATGGGGAGGTGCAGGTGCTTTTTCTGACGGCAAATTGACGCTTACACCTGATGTTGGCGGCCACTTGTTGGATTATATGTCTAGAGATGAAGTTGAAAAACTTGTTAAATATACAGATGATATCTATCTCAAATTTGGGGCAACCGAAGAGGTTTTTGGTACAAACAGAGATGATTTTGCCGATATTGAGCGAGCTGCCACTCTTGCTGAATTAAAACTGGTTCACTCTCCAGTGCGACACCTTGGTACTGAAAGAAGTCTTGGTGTTTTGAAAAACATGCAGGATTACCTTAATGAAAACGTTACTATTTTAAATAAAACAGTTGCAGCGAGCCTTATTGTTGAAAATGAACAGGTAAAAGGTTTTGTTACAACAGATGGAGAAGAAATACGCTCTGAGTACCTTATTATTGCACCGGGAAGAGAAGGCGCTGACTGGCTTACAAAAGAGTTTGCAAAAAACAAAATAGGTATGGTCAACAATGCTGTGGATGTGGGTGTCAGAGTTGAGCTCCCTGCTCCTGTTTTTTCTCACATTACTGATAAACTCTATGAATCAAAACTCGTTTATCATTCAAAAACTTTCGGGGATGAAGTCAGAACTTTTTGTATGAACCCTTACGGTGAAGTTGTAGCAGAAAATTACAGCGGTATTGCCACTGTTAACGGTCACAGCTATGCTGAAAAAAGAACGCAAAATACAAACTTTGCACTGCTTGTTAGTGAAAAATTCACAGAACCGTTCAAAGAACCAATTGCATACGGTCAACACGTTGCAAGACTTGCTAATATGCTCTCTGGCGGAATTCTTGTTCAACGTTTTGGCGACTTGTTAGATGGCCGTCGCTCAACACCGGAGAGAATAAAATCAAGCATCATTACTCCGACTTTAAAATGCGCTACACCGGGTGATTTGAGCCTTGTTCTTCCTTATCGTCAAATGACAGCGATAATTGAAATGCTGCAGGCTTTGGACAAAATTGCTCCGGGAGTGGCTTCAAGATATACACTGCTTTACGGTATAGAAGTTAAATTCTATTCAGGACGTGTTAAATTGACAAAAGAGCTGGAAACAGAACAGGTCAAAAATCTCTTTACAATAGGCGATGGTGCCGGTGTTACAAGAGGTCTTATCCAGGCTTCGGCTTCCGGTGTGCACGCTGCACGTATAATTTGTAACAGATAATTAACAATATGGTAAAAAAAATAGTTCCTGCGTTTTAATAAATTGCAGGAACTATTTTTATGTCACAAATCAATACAATATATCCTCTAATAGCAGCCAATAACAATTGTAAAACGAAACCCTATGAGCCCTCGTTTAAATCAGTGCTGCCTCAATTTGTTGAGTCTCAACAGTTATGTTCAAAACAAGCAAGCAAAGCAATATCGGAACAAATTAAAGTACTTATTGACCTAAATTCTCAAGAACATTTCTTGGATAAAAATTTGACTGTAGCAAAAGTACAAGATAATATCTCCGCTCTTTATGACCTGTCACAACATATAGCTAAATCTCAATCATTGTCAGATTTGGCAACTTTTGAGGACTTGTGTGATGATTATTTTGAAGGCTTGAAACATGGCTATGATATACATTTGGAATCTAAAAAGATTAAAAAATGTATTTCGTCTTTAGACAAATTTGCATCAAACCCTGCTAATAAAAATATTTTAAAAAAAATAGGCGATGATTTACTTGCGGGTATCATTTTTATGGGGAGTGATGATGTAAGTAAATTTGAAAAAAAGACTTTAAACAATTATACAAAACTTTTTAACAATACGGTTTTTGAAAAGTTTTTGGAGAAAATATCGCCTGAGCTTATTATTAAAAATCTTACGGAGGACAAAAACTCTAACATTGTAAGCAAAAATATTGATATACTGACTAAAAAGCTTGCACTTCCTGAATATGCATTTATCACGGCGTTGGATAAACCTGACATTGATATTATTAGTTTTAATGGTGACATAAACAAGCTTCTTGATTTGTTGAAAAGTTATAATGACAAGTTAAGACCCTCTGAAAAGTTGGATTTTGTTATTGACCCTCAAACAAATGAGGCTGTTATTGCAATAAAAGATGAAATAGGCAAGGATTTTTATAATAAAAAGGTTTTTGTTTATGACAAGTATTTTAATATGCTTTCAACAGAAGGTTCAACATTTGGTGTAAACAAAGATAACATACGTACTCAAAATACAAATCTTAAGGATTTGAGAAAGAATACTACATATCAAATCCATCAATTTTACGACTCCAAAACGAAAAAATGGATTCTGGATTCTCAAATAAAGGAAGAAAAAGATGCTGCCGGGAAAATGATATCAAGAGAATTTATCAAACTTTCCGGTGTAGAGGGCACATACAATATAAAAGTTATGGACAGCAAAGGCAGGTTGCATACCAATTCATTTGCTTATAAAAAACCGGATGGTTCTGTTTATATAGAAAAAAATTTAAAAAGCCCGCAGGGTATTATGACACGTGTAAGATACAAAAATAAACCTGACAAAAACGGTGATATTCAGGCACAAATAATGGATTATGTTATTTATGACAAAGATGGAAATGAGCTTGCTAAAAGGGAAAGCGCACTTTCTCGCTTAAATAATTTGTGCACAACTTCTTCTGTAAATGGCAAAGTCCATAAAGTTTATACCAACAATGACAAAATTCGTGTTGTGAATGAATCTACGGGAAAAATTACCCAAATAGATTTAAATGAAATAATTAAAGATTCTGACAGAGAATTGAAAGAATTCTTTAAAGGCTTGTGTGGTGCTACTTTAGAAGAATTGAATGACACTGTTCATTCTGTTTATAAAGCCAGTCCGATTGAATCTTCTTGTATATATGAGGTAGGACGTTTGGATGTTGCTCCTGATGAGTTTATCCTCCATCACGAAAAAGGTCACCTTCTAAGTCATAAAAATGGAAAATCCTTTGTTAGTAACGGTTTTAGAAACGTAAGCTTTTTTGATAGCAACAAAAACAATTTTAGCTCGGATAAAAAATTGATGAAAATTTTTCAAGAGGAAAAACAGGAGTATTTAAACTCTTTACCCCGTAGAATAAGACTTTATGCCGGATATTTTATTAATGAATACCTTCACGACGTTAAAAATGGCGGCCTTGAAGAGGTTGTTGCCGAGACAGAAGCTCTTATAAACAGTGCAAAGGCACCGTTGTGGGTGCTAAAAAGAGCTCACCAGCTACAGGAAAACTTCCCCAAAACAATTGCATATATTATAAAACACAGAGGTTAATCATAATAAATTGCAAACTAAAACCGCTCCTTCTTTAAGTAATAATCCGGAGCGGTTTTGAAACTTTATTCAGGCTTATGCTTCTTCTTTTTTAGAGTTAATCATAGTCTGGATTTTTTCCATGATATCATCGCCTTTTTTCTGCATGTCGGAAACAATATCTTCTGCTTTTCCTTGAATTTCTTTAACTGTTTTTTCAGCTTTGTTTTTCAATTCTTCAGAGTTTCTTGCAAGCATTTCACGAGTTTCTTCACCTGATTGAGGTGCAAGTAAAAGACCCATAACAGCTCCAACTACTCCGCCTACTATGAAACCTGCTAAAAATTTTCCTGTTGACATAATCTTTCTCCTTTGGACTTATTTACTTTTTTGTTAATAGATATTTTCTTGATTATTTATATAAAATACCCCGTTTGTCATCAAGCTAATCTATAGTACGGGTGTATATTATACAATATTTACAAATGTTTATTATTTTCTTCTGAAAAGGTTGAATGAAGAAATAAAACCTTTAAAGAAGCTGCTCTGCAAAAACTTGAATTTCCCTGCAAACATAGTAAAGAAACCAATAACTGTTGCAAAAATCTTTCTGATAGTTGCAACTTGATTGTCCGCATTTTTTGCAAGGTTGTTAACGTTTGTCATTGTTTCTTTTAATTCTCCAAGAATCGGCTCAAGCTCGCCTTTGACAATTGTTGTTGTCTCATCAAGGTTTTTTGTGAGCAAAGTAAGCTCTATTAACAATTTAACAAAGTAAACGGTGGTTGCAATAATTGCACCCATTATTACAAATACTAAAAGTATAAGGCTTACGGTAAGTGCTGTTGACATGTTTTTCTCCTAAATTATAGTAATTTATCTTTAATTGAAATCGTAAGATTGGTCTTCCATCTCTCTGGCTTTTGCCATTTGTTTTGCTTTAATATGTTCATTTATTTTGTTGTATTGCTTTTCAAGCTTATACTTCATCATATCAAGAGATTCCAGAGCCTGTTTTTTAGCTTCCTTGATTTCCGGAGCGTGTCTTTGAGCAAAATCATTAACGTAATTTTTAACGTCTTCTCTTGTTTCTGCTCCTGATTTAGGGGCATATAAAATAGCTGCAACCACTCCACCGACAATACCTGCAAGCAAACCCATACCAAAGCTTATAGAATTATCCTCTTTTGACATTAGTGTCTTCTCCTTTATTATAATTTCCATTGAGAATAGTATATCATTTTTTACGAGATTTTACACTACCAAAAATAGCAAAGTATATTATAATTTAATAGTGTTAGCTAATTGGAGTAATTTATGAAGAAGATTTTAGGGCTTTTTTTAGCTCTGGTATTTGGTTTACAGCTTAGCGCAAATGCAGCGACAACAAACTGGACAACTAAAGCAAATGTTGAAAGAGTAAACAGAATCGGTAAAGCCTTGCTTGCAAAGAATAATCTACCCACAAAAATCAATTTTAAAGTAATCGAAACAGATGAAGTAAATGCATTCGCTAACGCCGACAAAGAAATTTGTGTGTACACAGGAATGTTAAAATTCGTCCAGAACGATGCAGAACTAGCTGGAGTAATTGCTCATGAAATTGGTCACATTGTGAACAACCACGTCGCAAAACAAAACGTATTAGGTACAATAACTGCCACTGCGATATACAATGCAAATATGGACTCAAGGCTTAAAGCTGGAGCAAATGCAGCCAATAATTTGACTATGCTAAAAATGTCCAGAACTGAAGAATACGAAGCTGACGTTACCGGTGTGGACCTTATGACTAAAGCCGGCTACAACCCGCTTGCAATGGTTTCGGTACTTTACAAGATAAGCGGAAACTATGCAGATTTTACATCTACTCATCCATCAGGTGACAAGAGAACTATGTATATTTATGACTATATAACATACACTTATCCCGCAAAAGCCAAGCTGGGATATACATCTGACTCTTATAAAAAATTCATGGCATATGCAGGGCCTATTGTAAAAGAAAGAAATGCTGACCCTAAAAAACTAGCTTCGTTTAAAAAGAAACAGGCTAAACTTAAAGAAAAAAGAATAGCAAAGCTGGAAAAATACAAAACAGCAAAACAATCTAACGGTTGGGACAAGTCCTTAAATGTAATTAGATTTTTATCAGAATAAAAAATGGGGGCAGTTTTTCTGCCCTTTTTAATTAAATACTTGAAAAAGAATTTTTATTTGATATATTTTTATTAAATCCAATAAATTATGGCGGGTATCGTCAAGTGGTTAAGACCTCGGATTGTGGTTCCGATATACATGGGTTCGAATCCCATTACCCGCCCATTTATCATTTAGAGCAAGTTTTATAAGCGCCGTAAAGGCGCTTTCTAGCTCTATACGCAGTTCTGAACCATCATAAAAAAAGTTCGAACATAAGATTTTTAAAATTTCTCGCTTTTTATCGACAGACTTCTCTAAATAACGCTGTGTAAGGTTTTCAGAGAGTTCGAACATTTTTTCAAAACGTCTTATTAATTCTATATTAGTTTTGGTTAAGGCTGTGTATTCAAGTGTTAAATTTTCCAGTTTGTTTTCCCAGGTTAACTTTTTATCCAAGTACGTACTTTCTGAAATTATTCCATCAAGCTTATCATCATAGAGCTGGTTAATGCGATTCTTTAATTTCTTGATGTCTCCCTCAATTTGTATTTTTCTTTTTTCGTCATAATCCGCCTGATAGTGAAGTATGTTTTTGACATCTTCTTTCAAATTTTTAAGCTGCTCTTTTGTAATATTTAATGTTTCCAACGCTTCTATAACAGCTTTGTCTATTACTTCTCTTTTTATAATCCGTTTACAGTCTTTTGGGCATTCAGGACAAGGTCTGTGGCAGCGATAGTATTCGTATTCACCACTTTTATTTGCACCTCTTTGTTTCTCAGGTGTAAGTAGTCTATTCGATATGGAACACCTTATTAGCCCCTTATACAAAAAGGAGTGTTTATTTTCCTTTGGCCCGCTGGCTCTATCTTTTACTCTCATAGCTGCTTCATAAAGTGCTAATGATATGATAGGTTCATGCTTACCGTCACATAGTTTGACTATGTATGTTCCGTCGTTCTGTTTAAATGAATAGTTGAATTTGCCTATATAAAATACCTGATAAACGCTTAAAATATTCTCTATGGTCTTTTTGGAGCAAGGTTTATTGTTATGTGTAAAACCTTCTTTACGCATTTTTGCAGCAAGCGTTTCAAAAGAGTATGCACCTGTTGAATATAATCTAAAAATTTTTTCAATATAATGTCGTTTTTCTTCATCAGGAATGATTTCTCGGTTTTTATTTCTTTTGTATCCAACAGGAACGCGTGCACCTGGGTAGTGGCCTTGTCGTGCTTTTTCTTGTAAATTCATTACTGTTCTAATTGAGATTAAGCCCGACTCTAACTCAGCATTATTAATCTGAGAGTTTCTCATCCACTTCCCATAAGGGTTGTTTTGACCTTCGTTTGGTTCTGTTGCCGATAGAAGGGTAACTCCTTGTTTGCCAAAAAGAGGTTTTAGGACTTGATAATAGTAATCTGTGCTTCTTATCATTCTGTCACAGCGCCAAGTAACAACTGCTGTTACGCGATTTTTCTTACTTTTTAAATCTTCCATTAACTGTTTTATTTGTGGACGATTCAAGTTTTTGCCAGAGTACCCATCATCTATGTAAACTTTATTTACTGCGCCATTAAGACGTTCAATATATTTCCTGCATTGGTCTTCCTGCATGTCGATACTATATCCTTTTTTTGCCTGTTCATCAGTACTGACACGGATATAAATATTTACGTATTGACCTGTTAAATCTTCTGTTTCAAACATAAAACTTCCTTTATGTAAACATATTTTACTTTGTACGGCTATAAATTGCCATAATTTAGCTTCTGGACTTTTACAATTTATCATATCCACTTTAAATAACAATAAAAACGCCCCTCTAAACGTTTTACTTTTACATAAATGTAACCATAATGTTGTTGTCCGGGCTTGTTACAAAATTAAATGAGGTATGAAAAGATGAGTGAAACAACAATTACGCTGGGTAAGAGAATCAAGGAGTTAGTAAGAAAAGGGTTTAATATAGCAAACATATGCAGGATATTTACTTTTATCTTTTTTACCTGGCTAATTATGGAGTGCTTTTTTGAAATTATTGAGATGCAGTATCACTACTATGCTAATACAACAACATCATTAGAGCTTATATCAGGCAAGCAAATAGACAGATACGATGGTAGCCAGTTCAAAAAAGAGACAACTGATCAAAGGCTTTTAAGAAAAATGAATAAAAAGAATCGTTTCAGGCTAAGAGATTTAAGACACGGTTATAGGCAAATATTTCCGTAAAATAAAAGTTAACTTTAAGAGCCATTATCATTGATTTGGTTTCGGCTCTTAATTATGAAGGCCCAATATACTAATGTTACGATAATTATTAGTTAAATATTAAATAGTTGATAGAATGTCATGTTAATGATAACTTTATGTCATACAATCAGATGATAAAGATTAGTAAACATTCATACAAATAGGGTGTTTAAAAATTCCTAAAAATGGGAATAATATAAGTACTCACCTACCATGTGTAGGCTGCCTAGAGCAGGATGAGATATTAAGACCTCAAACCTATGTGATTGGGGTCTTTTTTGTATTTTCTTTTAAGATTCTACAATACTTTTTATAAGCATTTCTAATTCGAGATGTACCTTTTCTGTCATAAAGATAATAAGCTGTTGTCAAAAATAATTTTCCTTTTTTGTCCTCTCTTATTACAACAAAATATTTTTGTTCCTTAAGCCAAAAACAATGATTTAAGGCATTTTCAGCAACATCAAAGTCTTGATAGTAATAGACTTCTATTTGCTTATAATTGTTTATTATATGTTTTATCCAATGTATACGAACAGCTCTAGCTTCTTCAAATATACCCGGGGTTCTTATTTGATTTTTTGAGTTTTTGTTGAAATCCTTACAAGTAATATGGTTAAAAATATCTTCTTTTTCAACATAAGGACAATTCGTACAATTATAATGTACATTACGACAATTCAAAAAGCCCTTCGCTTGAAGCTTTTCACATCGTGTGTATAACTTTAATAATGAATACTTTACTATTTTGTTATTAAATATAAGTGGATTATTAGGATCCATAAAATCATTTTCAAATATACAATATAGATGTTTTATAAATTCAATGATTGTTGGAAATTCATTTGGATTCAAAATAGGAGGAAGCCAGTTTGGCAAAGGAGTATTATCAGGCATTTAGACTTCCTTTGTTTTTGTATCTGTAACTTTTAAAAGATAAAATTTATGGTCATTTAGAAAAGTTGTTCTATTTAATGGATAGCCTGTTTTTTGTTGCAACATATCTATTACTTTAACCTTACCTTGATTTTCTTTTAATCCTCTGTTCAAATAAGCTATTGCACCAATAATCAAATCTGTTAATTGTATAAGTTCCACTTCATGTGATTGAACAGCTTGCACTTTTTCTATATCAATATCTCTTTTGTAATTAAATTCATTTTTTAATCTTTCTAGAATATCGAATATTATTTTTCTTTTTTTTGCTCCTCTTGTATCTTTTATATCCATATATATATTGTAAGAACAGTGAGGATTGAAAATTGACAATAATAAAAAATGATACATGCAGTAATAAAAAGCTTCCCATCCCAAGTTATCAGCTGTTTTGGATATTTCATTTTTATCGATTAAGAGTCCTTTGAAACTCAAAAAGCAATTGCCCCAAAAATAATTAATTAAATCAACATAAAATTCTTCTTTGCTTTGTGATACTTTCGTCCATTTTATTTCGAAAGTTTCGCTTAAACCATATCTTTTTTTGAGATTTCTTATTTCTTTAAAGACTAGATTTCTGTTATTGTAAGGACAAGTTATCCCTCCAATAATCATAAAGTCTGAATTATCATTTTTTAAATGGCAACTTTCATCGCAGTAAATATTAATTAGATTTGGCATCATCACTCCAATATTTTCTGTATTATACATCGGAAACACAAGAAAATAAAGAATTATAGTTGATTTTGTATACAAATTATAATTGCATAAACCTACGTTAATGTCTGTCAAAAGTTATTAGTGCAAATTTTAATCCGAATAAACCATAAATCCTACAACAACTTATTCTCTTTAGCCTTCTTGAGAAATTCTAGCATTTTTTGTTCTTCGGGTGATAACATTTGTGTAACAGTGTTAGAATCGCCTGTAAGCTCACCATCAACCCAGAGGTCTATTGGTATTCCTGAATAAGATTTTAAAGCTCTCAGCTCGGCGAGAGTGGGCTCTGATTTATCAAGTCCTAGTTTTTCTACGCGACTTTCCGAGGTATCTATAATTTTTGCAATCTCATCATCCATGAGATTTTCTTCTGCTTGATAGTAATTGAGACGTTTTCCAAAAGTTTTGCGTTCCTTAAAAGCTTGTTCATACTTTTGCTGTTTCTCTGATTTTTGAGGAAGGAACATAGGGCCTTCGCCTGTGAAGAGATAGTGCATATTCACATGATAAATCTCTGCAAGCTGTTCTAGGAGTTCAAAAGAAGGTTTTCTCTCCCCTCTTTCATATTTTATATATGTTGTCTGAGGAATAGCCATGTCTCTAGCAAATGCACTAGCATTTGTATTTATTTTAAGTCGAATTTCTTTTAATCTATCTGCGAGCATTTTACAGTTCTTAATATTTTATACACAAAATGGGTTGACTTTTTATTCCAAATTGTGTATATTAATAATACAGGTTACACAAGTTAAGGTTTTAACTTATGAATACAACATTACATATTAAATTGTTATCGGACGAGTTAGCAGAAAAAGTTGCTTTAATGAGAGAACAAGGTTTTAATGTTCCAACATTGGTTAGAAATTTTCTCACTAACTATCCTTTAGAACAAAACAAGGAGAGAATCGCTTAAACGATATCTCCCCTTATTTAATTCCGTAAGAATATCTTACCAAAAACACAACAAAAAGACTCCTATAAAGGGTCTATTTGTAATGCAAAATTTACAAAAGTCACAAAAAGAAAAATCAACTAATAAATGAACAAAAAATACTTAGTAGACAAAGAAATAGACGGTATAAGGGTCAAAGTATATTTTAATGAAAAAAAATATACAGAGGAAGAGAAAAGACAAAAAATAGCACAATTAGTTTATGAGTTAGCTGATTTAGAACTAGGACAACAAACAGCATAAGGAGCAAACAGCATGACAAACAAAGAATTTATATCAATCTGCATAGACGCGTTGTTGACAGTTGTGTTCTTTGTGGCGGCATATATCTTCTTTTGTGCTGCAGAACCGTTTTTGCAACTTTTACAGGGGGTGCACTAATGTACAATAACGAAACTTTATTAGAAATGCTGAATATAGCAACTAATTTTATGAATGAGCAGGAAGCCTGCTGTTACTGTGTACATAGAGACTATCCATCAGATTGCTCACACACGGATGAATGCTGCAAAGAAGGTATTTTCGAAGGGCTCAAACGAATGGCACAAAAGAATGTAAAGAAGGTGTCTTAATGTTTACACAAGAAGAACGTATGAGCTACATTGGCGGTTCAGATATAGCTGCTGTTATGGGCCAGAGCCGGTGGTCAACGCCTTACAGATTATGGGCAGAGAAAACAGGCAAGATAAAAACCGATTTATCAACCAATGAATCTGTAGAGATGGGAACAAGACTTGAGGGCTTTGTGGCTGATTTATTTAGTGAAAAAACAGGTAAGCAAGTCAGAAAGGCGCCTAAGACATACATCCATCCGGATTATCCTTTTTTAGTTGCTCATGTTGACCGACTTGTGACAGGTACAGATGAATTGTTGGAGTGCAAAACCTGTTCTGCATATAAGTTGGAAGAATGGGAGAATAAAATTCCTAAAGAGTATGTTTTACAGGTTATCTGGTACCTGGGAATAACAGGACGTAAAACAGGCTGGATAGCTTGCTTGATAGGCGGGCAGAAGTTTGATTACAAGCCCATAGAATTTGACAAAGACCTCTTTAATATGATGGTTGAAAAGTCCCTTAAATTCTGGAAGATGGTTCAAGATAGAGTTCCGCCTGTTATTATGCCCGAAGATGATGAGGTTCTGGCACAGATTTATTCATATCATACAGCTGACCTCGTTCAGGTCCAGGAAATGGACGAAAGGGTTGCTTATCTGCAAGAAATAAAAATGCACATTGATGAATTGCAAAAAGAAAAAAGAGAAATTGAAACAGAGCTCAAAACTATGATTGCAGACAAGGCCGGGCTTATCACTGACAAGTATAAAGTTACGTGGAAATCTCAAATTCAGCGAAGAATCGACACTGAAACATTTAAAAATGAAAACCCTGATTTAGCACAGCGATATATGTGTGAAAAAACAATAAGGGTTATGAGAATTACTAAAAACAAGGAGACCGAATAATGGCACAAAACGCAATAGTAGAAACAATACCGCAGCTGTCTTTAATCAATGACTTAGATGTAAATCTTGTTTCAGCAACACTTACAAAGGTTAAAACGCTTCAAAGCACATTAAAAAACATACTTACAGAAAACCACGATTACGGTAAAATTCAAGGCTGCGGAGACAAACCCACACTTTTAAAACCGGGGGCGGAGAAAATCCTTATGGCTTTAAGTATTACCTCAAGTTACGAACTTGTTGAACACACTGAAAGTTTTGAGGACAAAGGCTTTTTTGCTTACACAGTAAAATGTACGCTGCTCAAGAACGGTCAAAAGATAACCGAGGGCTTAGGCCATGCAAACTCAAAAGAAAAAAAATGGGCTTACGAATTTGTATATGAAAAAGACCTCCCGCCCGGAACTGACAAAGAACTATTGAAAAAGAGAAAGATTGAATCAGCAAAGGGTACTTTTTACAAATATGAGATAGAAGCTGATGCCAATTCAAAAGCCAACACCATCCTTAAAATGGCAAAAAAGCGTGCGCAAATTGACGCAGTATTGACAGTTGCAAGTCTTTCAGAAATATTTACTCAAGATTTTGATGACCTGCCTTCTGAAACCCAACCAACAGTGCAGCCAGTAGTAAACAAAATTAAGCAGGATACACAAGCTGCAAAAGAGTTCTACTGTGACAATTGCGGTGCTGGAATAACCGAGAAAGTGGCTAATTACTCAACAGAAAAATTCGGCAGGACTTTATGTATGGCCTGTCAAAAAACAATTAACTCTTAACTCCTTCTCCAAGATAATGGAACATCTTCAGGGGCATATCCATCATGCCAGACCCGAATACATGCCCCTTTTTCTTATCAGATATCAGAGCAGAAGAATGTATAAAAAACAGATAGAACCAACAATATTACGAAGATGGACAATGTCGGCAAAGGAATGCCTGGACAGAGGCTGCGTGTGCGACGGCTGTAAGTACAGCGAATATTTTAAAGGCACAAGATACAAATGCCAGATGAAAAAGTACGTAATAGCATTGGTTAAAAAATTCGGACATCCGAAAGACGTTCAAACAAAAACAATAATAGGTGAAAAATAATGGCAAGACCAAGCAAAGCAACTGTAGACTACTTCCCCCTTGATTGCAAATTCGGGGATTCTTTGGAAGCAATAGAAAATATGTACGGCAATGACGGATTTGTTGTATGGGTTAAGCTATTGCAAAAGCTTGGCAGAAGTGACTATCACGCTATTGACTTAAGAGCGGAAGGTCAATGGAAACTCTTTTACTCCATATTCAGAATGCCGGAAACCCGCGTTAAAGGCATTTTGAACACATTGGCAGAGTTAGAGTGTATTGATAAACACCTTTGGGATAATAAAATTATCTATTCAGAAAATTTTGTTAAGCGTGTTTCCGATGCTTATCGAAAACGACAAAATGCCCTTTTTAGCTACGAAAAAATATGCGAGTATTTTGGAGTTTCCGGCGGAATGTTCCGGAAGAAACCCGAAAGTTGCGTAGTTTCCGGCGGAAGAAACTCGGTTTCCGGCGGAAGAAATCGGGAAAGGGAAAAGGAAAGAGGAAAGGGAAAGAAAAAAAATAAACAAAAAAAGATTGACCCTTTCATAAATGACACAAAAACAAAATTCATCGAAGAATACAAGAAAGTTTTTGGCCTAGCTCCTGTTCTAACTCGTGAAGACTGCAGCAAAATAACAGAGCTGCTAACAGACATTGAAGGTTTTGAAAATCTGTTGCCTGTAGCGTTGGCTCGCCTGAAAGAAATAAAGTTTGACGATATCAACTATAAACCGGGGGCAAACTGGCTTTTGAAAGACAACAACTTTGCAAGGGTTATAAACGGCGAATTTAACGCTGTTGAAATAGGAAATAACACAAAGGAGACAGACATTGAGCACAGTTACAACGGTTTTGCTTAAACAATACGAAAGAGAAATCCTCTCGATGATACTGGGCGACAAACTCGGGAACAAAGATTCAATTATAAACTCACTGCTGCCTGAAATGTTTACTCAAAGCTTTCATCGCACTGTATTTGAGGTGTGCCAGCACCTGAAAAATACACATCAGGAGGTTAACAAGTTTGCGATTATGGAGATAATCGGCAATGAAGAACAGGCAAAAGTAATTGAACAGATTTATGATGAGTTTGTTGGCAATGTAAACTATGCGTATTTTGTAAAAAAGCTGCAAAATGCCTATATCGACAGACTCATTAAAGAGGCCTCTTCAACAGCAGACCTTGAAAAAATCCAGGAGGTTAGAGACTTTTGTGCCGATGCATCAAGCATTGTGCACATCTCTGACGGAGCAGAAAGTTTAATCTGTGACTATTATGATAAACAGGAAAACGCTGTTTTAACAGGCTATAAATCAATCGATAGCAAAATAGGCAGTCTCTTTGGCGGTGATTATGTCGTTATTGCAGGTGCCACATCCATGGGCAAAACATGTTTTGCATTAAACCTGCTTAGAAAAATGGCGGAAAGAAATACAAAATGTCTGGTTTTTAGCTACGAAATGGGGAAAGCCTCTTTACAAAACAGGCTTATTTGCTCTGAAACCGGCATAGGCTCATGGAAATTTAGAGCCTTTAACTTGAATGCGAATGAGCAGAACAAGTATCAGGAAGCAGCCGAAAATTTGAAATACTTTCCTATCTATCTTTGTACTGACCCGGATGTAGACATGGAAAAGATGAGAAAAATCTGCAAAAAATCAGATGCGGATGTAATTTTTATTGATTATTTAGGGCTAATCCCTAACAAACACGGCAGAACTGTATATGAAAAAGTCAGCGAAAACTCCCGTGCGATAAAAATGCTTGCAAAAGAAACAGGTAAACCTTTTATTGTTCTTGTCCAGCTTAGCAGAGCAATAAAAGAACGCAAAGACAAAACACCTCTGCTTTCAGACTTAAAAGATTCCGGACAAATAGAAAACGATGCGGATATAGTCAGTTTTGTTTACCGCCCGGGATATTACGACAAAGAAACAAGCCAGTCGCTGTTGTATTTTATTACCGCAAAGAATAGAAACGGTGAATCAAATGTTGTTACGCCGCTTCGGATAGATTTACAAGCACAAAGGATTTTTGACGATGGTGAGCATTATTAAAGTTTTCAAGGTTTTAAACCCTGTTTTGGGGAATTTTAAATTATTTCAAATATCCCTCAATAATTATCTGAAAAAAGTACATGAGGAGAAACGCAAAACAGTTGAATTGATATCACAAATCGATGGAAAGGCTAACAGATGAGCTACATAGGTTTTATGAGAAACACAGTCAGTCATATAGAAAAGCTTTTTAACAAATATATGGAAAATTCAAAGAGCTATCCCTCGTCACTCGAAAAAGAAGATTACAAAAACTTTGTTTTCCAAATGGAGCGCATCCACAGATACGGCGAGATAGAAGACGAAAAAGAATACAAAAAGCTTATGAAACGATTGAAAGAACACGATTTAACAACAGTTGTAGAGCTTAGAAAGGCGATAAAATGAAACTACAAGAACTTGAACAAAAATACGAAGAACTCGGCAGAGAAATTGAGAAGCTGAAAAACCAGAAGAAGGGTAAGAGGTGGAAGCCTGATTGTGGTGAAGAGTATTATTTTATAGGCTTATTTGGCGGTGTATGCGAATTTTCGTGGAATAATTGTCCTCAGGACAATTATCTATATTCTCAAGGCAACTGCTTCCAAACAGAAGAAGAAGCCAAAGAACAGTCTGAAAACCTCAAGACAAAAGCAGAGCTAAGAGCGTTGGCAGAAGAGTTAAATGGCGATGAGGTTATTGATTGGAACGACGGCGAGCAATGGAAATATTGTATTTTTTACACATCCAGAGGAAACTACATTGATAGTGATGAAATGTGCGCCTGTCAAAGTCAAGGTGCAATCTATTGTTTAGACCCCGACTTTCTAGACAAAGCCATTGAGCGCATAGGCGAAGAACGTCTTATTAAGATGATTAAGAGCGGGGTGTAGGATGGCTAAAGAACTATCAATCAGAGAGGCAGAGTGGGTGTATGAGTAGAATGCTAACAGCAGAAGAAATAAAGGAAAAATTAAAAAAAACAACTCAAGACTATTACTATGATTTACACTCCGGTAATCTTACACAGACAAAAAGATTACGAGCTAAAGAACGAATAAAAATATTAAAAGAAGTATTGGGATTACCTGAATCAGATATATTGGACGACTTAATGAAAGGCTAACAGATGATTAAATTCTTAATAGATTTTTTTACAAAACTCTCAAATATACTGGCATACATCGCTGATTTTTTAAGAAATACCCAATTTCATAAAAGATATTACGTATATGTTCCAACCAGGAACAAACCAAGATTTGTACATCATAGCTATAAATCCGCACGGCAAGAGGCAGAAAGAATATATAAAAAACTCAACAAAGATGAAACTGTTGAAATTTTGCAAGTAGTGAACAGTTTTGAACCAGAAATACCGTTTTAAGGAGAAAAAATAATGACTAACTACGAACGAATAAAGGCTATGAGCGTTGATGAGATGGCAGATTTCTTTGTTAATAAAGGAATATCCTGCATTGAACTATTCAGAAGAGATACCAATAATGCACTATTACCTTGCCCTGTTGAAGAAGGCTGTACATCTTATGAATGTTTTAAACAATGGCTAGAAAGCGAGTTGTAATGAAGAATTACGAGATATGGTTGACATCATCAAACGGGGATTCAAAAAGCTTAGTAAAACGCTATCCCTTTGAAATCCAAGCTGTCATTTGGTGCTTTATGAACAAATTTATAAACAGCGGCAGCGGATATTATTTCCTTGATCCAAGAGTTGAAATAAAGGAGGTAAACAATGACAACTAACGAACAGATAATGATTGAAAATAGCCGTTACAAGCAAGCCCTTGATAAGATTGAGAAGATTGTAACATTAGATAAAACACACATTAAGTACGCAGGTTCAACACTGGTTATTTGCGACGATATCCTCGATATCATCCGCAAGGCGAAAGGAGAAGAATAATGCATGTCTTCGCAAGCTCTCAAGATGCCGCAAAAATAGCAAAGAAAATTGAAAAGCTAAAACAGCAGCGAAAAATCTCGACCTATGAGCTCGCATTAGACATGGGGTTGAGCGAATACCCAATTCAGACACTGCTTGCAGACAACAAAGCAACTGTAAAAACAATCAACACAATAAATTATTACTTAACTTCATTGTAAAAGGTTCTAAATAACATGAAATACAACTACAAATACAATTCGAACGACTACAAAACCCCACCGGAACTCTACGAAAAAGCTTTGAAGTTTTTCGGCATAGACAAATTTGGCTGTGATGTGTGCTGCTCTGAAAAGAACGTACCAGCAGATAATTATTTTATAGAGGGCCAATCAGACGGGCTCACAGCTGAATGGGAGCAATACAACTGGTGCAACCCGCCATTCAATGAATGCAAAAAGTGGATAGAAAAAGCATTCAAAGAACAGCAAGAAGGTAATACAACATGTATGCTGATTCCTGTAAGAACTGAAACAAAATACTGGCACGATTTTATCTTGAACAATCCGGCAATACATCTTGAATGGCTGCGAAAAGGATATAAGTTTTTAGACAAAAATAACAACGAAATGGGCGTGTTCAAAAACGCGCTCGCTCTGGTTTATTTTTTAGCTTATTGAGGAGATTTTATGAAGCTTACGGAAGAACAAAAAGTTATATTAGAGGAATTGATTAGCGGCAGCACAAACCAGCAGATAGCGGATAAAACAGGATACTGTGAAAGAAGCATAAAACGTAAAATAAAACATTTATTTAACACCTTTAATGTAAAAAATCGTTCTTCCCTTGTGCGCGAAGCAATCATTGCAAAATCAAACGGTATTATTTAAAAACTTGTCCCTTTAGGGACAAAATAATTTGCTATAATAACAATAAGCCTGAAATGTCTAATGCCGGACTTAAATTGCACGTATGAGGCGGACCGGAGCTATGGCATTTAGCCGAAAGGTAAAAAAGGGCTTTGTTGCCGTCTTTATTTTGAGGTTTTTATGTATTGTTGCAGTGAACTCTTGAAAGTTACTCGTTTGATTTTTAACACAAACGGATATTACAAACGTGTTGAATTTGCAGTGTGCCAAAATTGCGGAACACCTCATACGCTTGTTTATACTATGCGAAACGATGGTAAAGACAAAGAAAAATTTTTTAAAGGTAAAATTGCTGTTAATGAGTTCAAACGATACGAAAAGATGAAGAATTTTTGCAGACAAGGCTCTTTCTCAAATCAAAACGTTTTTTACGGAGATTTTCTTAAAACACGCAAAAAAGATATTAAAGGTAACCCGATTTACGAACAAACACGTAAAAACTTCAACGGACAATACGAAATCCTAAATACAATACATACAAACTACTCAACTATTTAGATACAGTTATTCAGGGTGAACATCCCTCTTTTCGTCATATTATTCACCCTGTTTTTTTTAGATTATGGAAAAAATAAATAAACTTATATGTTATTTGCTTGCAATAGCAAATTATGCAAAAGATATTCATTATACCTGTCATGGCGAAGCTTTTTATGCAAAGCACTTGCTCGCCGATAGAATTTACGATGGGCTGTATGACTTTATTGATTTGCTTAAGGAAACTTGCCTCTTAGGAAATGAAATAGAGCCTTTGCCCTCTGGTGAATATTTATCTCGCGCCACAAGTCTTATTAAACCTATTACAGACAATGATAAAACTAACTTTGACAATATGAAAGATTTGTTGGTAGATGCGCTGGCAATCATGGACGAAATGAAAGACATGACACGCGCCGAATCCAGTTTGATAGACAATATCTCGCAGGATTTACAACAGAAAGTAGGGTTAGTTAATTTGCAGGTGAAGGAATGAACGAAAAACAGTTAAAAATATTTTTGAAATATCAGTTAGTTATATTAACTGGATTGTTGAACAGGTCAATCTATATTGATTCTGTTGATGAAATTATTGAAAAATTAGATTTTGAGAAAGATATAAAGTTTAAGGAAACATTAGAAGAGTTTAGAGGTATAGCTTTTCACTTATGTTCAGAATGGAAAAAGCACGCAAAATTAGAAAGTCAACAAAAAGATTAGCTTATGGCAAACTCTGAAAATTTAAAACCAATGAATAAACGAACAAAGAGCGAACAAAGAGAAATTGCAAAAAAAGGCGGCGAAAAATCAGGCAAAAAACGAAGAGAACGCAAAGAACTCAGAGAGCTCTTTGATGTATTCCTCAATATGGATGCACCACAAAAAATGAAAAACAAGGTACAAGAAATTTTACCTGAGTTAACTAATGACAGATTATCTCTTAAGGCCGGTCTTGTAATCTGTATGATTGAAAAAATTATGGCAGGTGATACAAAAGCATTTGAGGTTATGCGTGACACTATCGGTGAAAAACCTGTTGACAAGCAGCTAACTGTCGAGGGTACAAAAGAAGATTTAAAAACAATTATTGATAAAGAAGGCATACAGGCAGAAATAGAAAAAACAAGGATGTTAGCGGATGAATAGCTTATGGGCGAATATGATATTTTTCTTGAGTCGCTTCAAGATAAACAAATTAGAGCAAACAAGGCTTATTTATGCCGCGCAGACTTTTTAAGCTACCTGCTTAATGTTTTCTACCTGATAAACGGCTCAAAGTTTAAATTAAAACCTTTTCATAAAAAGGTTATTGTAAAACTTCAAGCGCTGGTTGACTGTAAAAACACCAGAAGAAATATTGCTTTATGCCTGCCTGTCGGTTCGGGTAAATCGCTCATCATCGAATATTTTATAACCTGGTGCTTTGCAAGAAGCGTTAATAATACTTTTTGCTATGTTTCACATTCTGACAGACTGATTAATAAGCTATCCAAAGAATGTAAAGACATAATTGAAAATCCAATGTGGCGGCAGTTATTCTGGCATAAACTTAAAAAAGACGATAGACAGCGCGTTAATTTCAGTTTTGATGGAGCAAAAAACAGAACAGGTCTAACCGCAGGTACAACAGGCGGAGCAATAACAGGTCTAGACGCAGGAAATCCGAACATAGACGGTTTTTCAGGAGCATTGATTATTGATGATCCGATGGATGCCGGAAACGCACGTTATGAAAAATCAAGAGAAGAAGTAGTAACTTTTTATGATGAAAAGCTTGCAACACGTCGCAGAACTCCTACTACACCGACTATTCTTATAATGCAGCGTTTGCATCTAGATGATTTGGTCGGATGGATTGAAAAGAACGAGCCAGACGAGTGGGATGTAGTCAAAATTCCCGCACTTGATGAAAATGGTAACAGTTTTTGGGAAGAACGTTACCCTGCAAGAGAACTCAAACAGATACAGACGGTTAATAACTTTAAGTTCCAATCACAATACCAACAAAATCCGATAGCCTCGGGTGGTGCGGTGATTAAGACAGAATGGTTTAAATATTATCCGTTTAATATCCAGTTTGAATACAAGCGGATATTTATTACAGGTGATACCGCACAAAAGGTTAAAGAACATAATGATTATTCTGTCTTTATTGTTTGGGGTGTAACTAAGTTTGGTAAACTTCACCTGCTAGATATGATACGCGGCAAGTGGGAAGCCCCGGATTTAAAAAAGCAGGTTAAAATCCTCTGGAACAGGTGGAGTAAAGGTATTGGAAACACACCGTGTTCAGGAATGCACATAGAGGATAAAGCAAGCGGGACAGGTTTAATTCAGGAAATTAAAAGAGAATGTGCAATCCCTGTAATTCCTTTGCAGGCTGATAAAGACAAGCTTACACGTTTAGAAGCGGTTTTAGCTCACATTGAAGCGGGTAATGTAGAACTGCCCGGAAGCTCCGAACAAAATAAAGAGCTGCTTAACGAATGCGAAGCTTTCACAAGGGACGACAGCCACAAGCACGACGATATTGTAGACACACTTGTCTATGGCATTATGGTGGGATTGTCTAAGTTACAGGTTTCGATATTAGAAGTACTTTAATATGGCAAAAAACAGACGTAAAAATAAAGTCGATAACGCAAAAACAAACACGGTTAATAACGGTTTAGCAAGTGCATTAAACCTTCCCTGTGCAAACGGTTGGTTTGACGACCCTAACAGCCCTTTTATGCTGTTTAAGAACTCAACACCTTTTCTTATTACCCGTCAATGGCTTTTATTGACTTATGCATACAACAAAAACGGATTTTTGCAGACCGCTGTTAATCAAATGGTGGAGGATGCATTCCGAAATAACGGCCTTATTGTTGATACAAAAGTACTAGACACAGACGAGCTTGAACTTTTGCGTAAAACAATGGTTACAGAAGGTGACATTGAGGCAATCAAAGACTGCATACGCTGGGGTCGTCTTTATGGCGGCGGCGTTTTGATTGCAAATACTGACCAGAATTACGAATTACCCTTAGATTTAAAACAACTCGAAGGTAAACGTTTAAAATTTATGGCATCGAACCGTTGGCAGTGTATTCCATACGGTATAAGTCCCTATACTTCAAAATATTTCACTTTAACCGACAATCTCACAGAAGATATTGAGATTAGTAGAAATTCTGGCATCAAAATCGACTCGAGCAGAATTGGGATATTTACAGGCGTAAAATCCCCGTATCAAACAACTGCCCTATTAAACGGCTGGAATATGAGCATATTTGAGGGGATACTAGAACCTATAAATAACTTACTCGGGGCTTTTGGCGTTACAATGGAGCTTTTATCGGAAGCTAAGATCGATATTTTTAAAATTGCTGACTTAGCCTCTATCCTTATGTCACCAGGTGGTGAAGAACAGGTCAGAAAACGTATTCAGGTTGCAACAGAAAACAAGAATTACAAATCCTCTCTTGCAATCGACAGCAATGACGAATATGACCAAAAACAAATTAGTTTTAGCGGTATCCCTGATTTATTAGATCGCTTAATGTATATTTTTGCAGGGTATTTAAGATACCCGGTGTCAAAACTTTTCGGAAAAGGTTCAAGCGGTTTTTCATCAGGTGATGACGATATAGAAAACTACAACGGCAATGTTGACAGTGACGTAAGAATACCTGCAAGACAATTAATCCACTGGGTTGTTAAACTTCGCTGCTATCAATTGTTTGGTCGTGAATTACCCGATTTTTGTGCTGATAAGTGGCGCCCTTTAAGGGTAATGAGTGAAAAAGAGCAAGCTGAAATCAACAGCCGCAAGCTTGCCGATTATCTGCAACTCTCCGACCGTCAGATTATGTCAAAGCAAATGGTTGCAAGAAAGCTCACCGAGGACGGTTATATTTTATTCTCGGAGGAAGAAATCGACCAGATAGACAACGATTTTAACCCCGACGAATATCAGAAAGTAGAAGATTTGTTGATAGACTGATATGGTAGAAACACTCAAGCCCGTTGAGGTTAGCGAATTTTACATAAAGCAGATTACATCGGGTCTTACAAAATATCTTTGGGAAAATCTCTACAAAGATTTTTTAAAGATACTTGATAATAATTCTGTCTATAATGCCAAAGGTGCACTTGAAGCAGCAATCACAAGCGGACGTGTTTATTATGAAAGAGGCGCTTTTAGAAGCAAAAAAAATTTTTCTAATGCCATAGCAAAAGAACTTGAACAAATTGGAGCTGTTTTTAAGTATGGTGCTTATTACATAGACAGAATGCGTCTTCCTGTACAAATTGAAAGTGCGCTTGGTATTGTCGCTGCAAGAGAAGCTGCTGCTTTGGCTGCAATTAATCAAACATTCTTTAAACTTGCAGAAAGCTTGGGCAAAACTCCTGTTGATTTGTTTATCGAAAAGGCAGTTGATAAGGCTTTTAAAAAGCTTGAAGCAGACATAACCAAATCAGCGGAAGAAAGAAAGATCCCCACCATAGAGTTTATACCCACAGACAAAGAGGCTGAAAAAATAGCAAAAGATTACACCCACAATATGCAGTACTGGGTAAGCAAGTGGGAAGAAAAAGAAATCATTAAAATGAGGCAGGATGTCTTGAAGATGGTTTCAGACGGTGCTCGTGTACCGACAATAAAAGAATATTTTCAAAAGCGCTGGAAGATAGCAGAAAATAAAGCAGAATTTCTCGCGGTCAATGAATCACATCTTGCGGGGTCTGTAATCAAGGCTACACGTTATCAGAATATGGGGTTCACTCATTTTAAGTGGGGACGTTCTTCATCACGAGAAAAGCGCAAGCTTCATGAAGAATATTATGGAAAAGTTTTTGCTTATGATGACCCGCCTGTTATTGACGAAAAATTAAATCAAAAAGGCTTGCCCCGCCAGATTTGGAATTGCAAATGTCACAGCCAGCCTGTGGTTAACCGTTCATTTTTTGAAAACTCAAGAAAAATAGAAAATGCTAAAAGAAATATTTTTACAAAAATTGCGTACAAAATCACAAACAGTAAACAACGCAATAATAACCCTTGGAGATACAGACGATTCGGGGAAGGGGAAGAAGTTTAAATCCCGCTTTATCCAGCCTGGGCTTGCAGGTTATCCTGGGCAATATGGCAATGTTCTTGTACGCAAAGAAACATTAGACAACTCAATTAATACTATAATTGGCGCTCCTGTTATTATTAATCATAAAAATATTACTGATGATAACGCCAAAGATGAACGCGTCGGTGTTATTTCTAATGTATGGTATAACGACAAAGACGGCTGGTACTGGTGCGAAGGTGTTATATGGGATGAAACAGCGCAAAATCTTATAACAGATAAGGGTTGGTCTGTTTCCTGCTCTTATGATTATTTGGAAGAAAACAACGAAGGTGGTACAGAAAATAATATTCCTTATGATAGGGAATTCACAAAGTTAAACTTTGTTCACCTTGCGCTTGTTGATAATCCCCGCTATGAAAGGGCAAACATTGTCTTTAACTCAAAGACTGTTATAAATAATAAGTTCAAAGAAGAAGAGCCCCCGAGAGATGAAAATGGTCAATTTACAAGCGGGGGTGGAGATGAAACAGAAAAGTTTAATAAAGAAATTGACAAAATAAAAGCCGGAAAATACCCGAGAGGCAAACAGGTTACGGTTATTGAAAAGCCTTCTCAGCCTTGGCTTGATGCAGGTCTTCAGGATAAAAAAATGGTTATGCCTGTTGCGGTCTATTATAAAGCAACAGAAGAAAAGCACAATGTTGACGAGGAAACTATCAGAAAATTTCCTGAATTGTTAGAAGACCCGCCTTTTATATTTAAATCTTCGACCGAAGAAGATTCTTTTGTGGGCGTATTAGATGCGACAGAAAAAGACGGCGATACTGAAAAACCTTTAATTGTTGCTGTTAAACCTGTTCAAGACCGTGTAGAAGTAAACATAATTACCAGTACTTACGGTAAAGACACAGATTTTATTCGCAGAGAAACTGAAAAGGGAAACCTTTTATATAAACGTAAAAAAACGATTTCAAACAGCATCGTAGCTTCAATTGCTACGGAGACTTTGAAACCGTCTACAAACATTATAACAAATTCCTCACAAGATTTAAAGCCTGATTACAGAAATATTAAGGAGCATGAAGAAATGACACTTTTAGAAGAACTGAAAAAACTCATCACTAAGGTCGAAAATGACAAAGGAGAAAATATGGACGACGAAAAAAAGATTGAAAATGAAAAAGTTGATAAGAGAAAACTTATTGACGAAATCGGTGGCATCTTAAAAGGCAAGGTCGATGAAGAACTCTGGAGAACTGTTATAGGTAAAGCTGAAAAAATTGCTGATGAAAAATCCGAAGCCGGAACATCAGACAATTCAGAACAAGACCCCAAAAAAGAAGAAAAGCCCGCTGACAACAAAAAAGTCAAAAACGAGGATGAAGAGTCCAAAGAAGAGTTTAAAGAACTCAAAAAAGAAATGAAAGAGGACACTGAAAACAAGAAATCTTGTAATAACAGCGTTGAGAATGCTAAACCAGATTATTTTGAAAAAATGAATCAGATTTACAATTCTGCAAAGACCGAACCACAAACGCTTAAAACTTATGTTTCACGAGCAGAAAGACTTGAAGCAGGTAACAAGTATTAATAAAGATAAGGAGATAAAAAATGGCACTAGATTTAAATGATTTAAACATTACCCCTCGAGACGGGGCATATGTGTATATGCCAAATACACCACAGCCACACAACTGTATTGTATCAGATTCTGTAACAGATGAAGCGCCATTAAAGGCAGGAGATATTGTAACGTTAGACAATACTTCAACAAATCCATATTGTCCTGTTGTTAAAAAAGCAGCAGTTACAGATGCCATCTTTGGTGTTATTCCGACAGATGCAATAAAAGACACTTATACTGCAAAACAAAAGGTTATGGTAGCAATAGAAGGCAGCTATATTTACAAAACTGCAGCTGCTGCAATTAATCAAGGTGTAGATTTATACTTCAATGCAAATATGCAGGTAACATCCACAGCTACAGCAGGCAACAGTATTTTGGGAACAGCTAACACAGCAGCAGCTGCAGCTAATGACCTTGTACAGGTTAAATTAAAATTCGCTAAAACACAGGCAGCAGGAGGTTAATAATGACAATTACAGATAATAAAATTGGTGCATTCACCAGAGAACAATTCAAAAATCAAATGAGAGTTTATAATGCTGCAGAAACATTTGTAAACCCCGGATTTGAACAACAAATTACAACTCTAACTCAAGTTATAGACCGTGTTCTTGATACTGTTTACTATGAACTGGACGGTCAGAAGTTATCAGACTTTGTACCGATTGAAGCAGGTTTCGGAGCATTCTCACCTGAGATTGTACAATTTGCAACAAAAGCAACAGGTACGGATTTTAAATCTTGCTTAATTCATCCGACAGCAGGCGCTTTAAATCAGGATGGTTATACTGATATTGAAATCGGTGACTTGAAATATCCTAACAATTTCTTTAGAGATACCTTCTCTGTAACAAAAGAAGGTCAGGAAATTGCAGCCCGCAATATGATTCCTTTTGATGTTTATGAAGAAAAGGAAAGAGCTCGTTATAAAAAATGGCAGTTAGGTTTGCAAGACGCTTATTTCTTGGGCTTGGATGATGCCCGTTCTTATGGTTTGTTAAGCCAACCTGATGCAATCGTTGATACTTCATTTATGACTAAGAACTTATCTGAAATGTCTGATGATGAATTCTCCGCCTGGGTTGCTGAAATTAGGGGAAGATATAACAATACTACTAACAGTACTGCAAACTTTAACAGAATTGCACTGCCACAAGCTGAATACTTCTCTCTGGACAGACCATTTGGAACATTTGGTATTACAAGAAGACAGGTGCTTGAAGAAGTTGTAAGAGCTAATGACGGTAAAATTGTTTACTCTCGTTATAACACAACAGCAGGTACAGGCGGCAAACCTCGTTATGCAGTATACAGACATGACGCAGACTATATTGAAGGTTTCATTCCACTTCCTTATACTCCATACCCTCTATATCCTGTTAATGCATTGGATATGATTTCTAACTGTATGGCGCAATTCGTAACGCCTCAATTGAAGCGTAAAAACACTTTAATTTACTGGGATGTTACAGCATCAGCGTAAGGAGGAATGATGATTAAACTACAAAATAATACGCGTACAACATTTGTACACGATAAATATAAGCTTGAGCCTAAAGGTGTTCTTGATGTTCCTAAGGAGGTAGCCAAAGTTTGGATGCTTAATAAGGATGTTATAGAATACGTTGCGCCTGCTGATGCTAAAGCTGAAAAAGCTAAGTATGAAGCAGAGATAGAAAAGCTCAAAAAAGAAATAGCAGAGCTTAAAAAAGCTAAAGAAAAGAAAGCTGAAAAAAACTAAGGATGTAAAGGGAAATTATGGCAAGCATAGATAATATAACAGTTGAAGACTTTAAAAATCTTTTTACCCGTGATTTCCCTTATCTTCCTTTGTATATTGAGGGCAAAGCATATTTTAAAGATGACATTGTGTATGTTGAGCCTAATTTCTATAAATGCCTGACAGACGGCACAACAACAGCCCCGCCGAGTGAAAGCTGGGAATTGACAAACGACAGCATTGACAATTATATTTCTGATGCAGATATCGAAAGAGCCTTTGCAGAAGCAAAAATTAACTTTAACCCGGATTTCTTTAAAGACGATGAAACTGCAATAATGGTGTTTTGCTACCTAGCTGCTCATTATCTTGTAATTGACCTGAATAATGCACAAAACCCTCTTGCGTTAGGTTTTATGGGGTTTACACAAAGTAAAAGCGTTGGCTCCGTTTCAGAAAGCTATGGCATCCCTCAATGGATGTTAAACAATCAAATGTTGAGTGCTTACGCACAAACAGGTTACGGCAGAAAGTATTTGAGCCTGATACAGCCTTATTTAATCGGAAACATAATCTATACTCCTGGAAGGGTCTATTTTGGGTAGAATTAACAAAGGCACAGTGAATCTGGGCGGACTTGAGGAACTTTTAAAAGAATTTGATAAAAATATATCAATAAGAGTTGGTATTCTTGGCAATAAGGCAACACAAAAAGCAGGCAACAGTAACCTTACAATGGCAGAACTCGGGGCCGTTCATGAGTTTGGAGCAACAATTAATCACCCTGGCGGTACTCCTTACTTGATAAAAGATGACGGTACTGCTCAATTTGTGTCGAAAAAGAATGGTGAAAACCTACCAAAAACAAAACCTCATCAAATTGTTGTCCCTACCCGTTCATTTTTGCGTATGCCGTTGTTAAGCTCACAGGGCAAAAAAGCAATCATAAAAAAAACAATAGAAAAATTACACCAAGATGAAGCACTACAAGCATTCCTCAAAACAAAACCCACTAACGAAATAAACAAAGTTTACAGACAGACTGCCAAAAGCAATATTCCTAAAGAAATAATGAACGATTTAGCTCATTCTATTGCCGCAGCTGCACACGAACGGGTTCTTGAGGCTTTTAAAACAGACGGATTCGGAAACTGGAAACCAACGAGCCAGGCAGCAAGGAAAAGACGAATAGGCGACCCTAACAACCCTACACTTGATGATACAGGAGATTTGAAAAACTCAATCGAATTTGAGGTTAAAAAATTATGACAAAGAAAAAAGAAGCGAAATGCATAAACTGCAAGAATTTTGACGGCACAAATTGCCATAAAAATGGCAATGTCGGTATTCTCATAAAATACAGAAAACAAAGTATGTTTTACTTAAAAACACCTGAAGAACTGAACGCAAACGGAAAATGCGAAAGCTATGCAAAAGCTTAACTTTAACAAAACAAAAAACTTAAAAGCTCTGTCTGGAATGCCGCAAATGGCGATGACATTAAACGGCTGGGAAGTCCCATTGACCCTTGTCAAAGTGTTTCAGGACATTGTAGAAGGTGATTTAGTTACAACAGAGCAGAAAATTTCTTTTGTCGGTGTCTGGCAGCCTTTAAAAGATGAGGATTTACAATTTAAACCAGAAGGTCAAAGATCTTGGGAGTGGATTTGGATACACGCAAAATCAGGCACTTTAAACCTGCAAACAGCAGACAAGGTTGTATTTAATAACAAACGCTACAAAGTTATGTCTGTAAAAGATTACAGCCTGAATGGGTTTATAGAATATCAGTTGGTAAGAGATTTTGAAGAGAATCCTGTTAACGAATAATGCAAATTGAAATCGAAAAAATATTAGTTGACATAATCACACACGAGCTGGATTTACCCGAGAATTATGGCAAAACAGCACAAGGCGATGTTATCCCTTGCGTTACAATCTACGCCCAGAATATCAAGCTCTTTAACACAGATAAGCTGCAAATTACGGTAAAAACCTTAACCGCTCACGATTATTCCAACAGGATTGAATATATACAGGACCCTGAAAATCCCGAACAGCTTCTTGAAGTCCAGAATATTAACCAGGGGCGTATGATGCAGGTTGATGTCTATTCGAGAAACAACGAGGCTCGTCAACGCTTCTGGGAAGTATCGGCGGCTTTGAAATCTACTTATGCCACACAAACGCAGGACTTATACAGCTTTAAAATCGGCACAATTACAAATGACATAAATCTTTCCGGATTAGGTGGTGGCTCCGATGTGAACAGATACACTGTTACTTTTAACGTGATTGTTCATTACCAAAAAAGCAAACCGGTTGATTATTACGATAAATTTCAATCCAACATTGATAACGAACGCGGACAATTCGCACAAATAAATATACCAAAGGAGATTAATTAAATGACTTACGCTTACGAGATTCCTTTAAGCAATGTCATTAACGTATCATTGACCAGCAACCCTCAAGGACTTGGCGATTATAACGTTAATGCTATTGCTATTTTTGCAAACAACGGCTCTTTTACAATTCCTGAACTTTTCAGAGTGTATAACGCACCACAGGAAGCAATAAAAGATGTCGGTTCTGATACATTACTTGCAAAAATGATTACTGCTTTGTTTTCACCTGTTCCAAATTTCAGAACAGGCTCTGGTAAACTGTTTATCTTCCCGTTTAACGGTGTTGATGCAACATCAGGAGGCTTGACTACTGCTGATATTTCGACAAACCTTACAAACTTTAAATCTGTTAAAAACGGTGAAGTAAACTTCACTATCGACGGAACAGCGACAAAATTTGAAGGATTGGATTTCTCAAGCGTTCAGTCCCTTGCAGACATAGCCGAGATATTCCAGAACCAAAACCCTGATATGGATATATCAGTTGATGAAAGCGGCACAAAACTTGTATTCGCATCAAGAATGCTTGGAACAGACAGTACAATTACAATAGCTGAAATATCAGGAGGAAGCGGTACAGACCTTTATGGCGCCGACTACCTGAACGGGGCAACAGCACAATCAACAACAGGCACTAACGCAAGCGGACAAACACTTGCTGAAGCTGTTATTGCCGCAGAAGAACAGGCATACTTTGGCGGTATTTTGACAACACAATTCGCTGATAATGACACTGCTCTTGCAAACGCTACAACCTTAGAAGCCCTCGACCACGTTTATTTTGAAGTAATGACTTCTCATAATAACATCTCCGTATTGGGTAAAAACATCAAAGCCGCAGGGCTTGGAAAAACAAGACTGCTTTCTTATGCAATGGGTAAAGAAGCTGCAAAGGTCGCAATCGCTGCTTATGCAACAATCGCATTGAGTGTAAACTTTAATGCTACTGCTACTGCAAACACAATGAACTTGAAAACATTAACAGGAAGCTTGCCCGATACGTTCCTTAACTCGACTTATGTCAACGCAGCAGCACAAAACGGGGTCGATATTTACGGAAACCTTAGAGGTGTATCTGTTGTACGCTCCAATGACAATAACGGCTACACTGATGACAGTGTTAACAAACTGTGGCTCAAAAAGAAACTTGAAGTTAACGGCTTTAACTACTTAAGACAGACAAACACAAAAATCCCTCAAACAGAAACAGGTATGACGGGGCTTAAGAGTGCCTATGAACAGGTCTGTGTTATGGCGGTTAATAATGGAATAGTTGCACCCGGAACGTGGAATGGGGCAATACCGTTTGGCAATCCTGACGATTTTAAACGGAATATTGAAGAAAGAGGCTATTACATCTATTCTTTGCCTATTTCACAACAATCGCAAACAGACCGAGAAGCCAGAAAAGCGCCGGTTGTACAAATCGCGCTTAAATTCGCAGGCGCTATTCACAGTTCAGAAGTAATCGTTAATATTGAAAGATAGGTGAAAAATGCAATACGCTTTAACAGGCAATGATACGATAATAATCAATGACCGTATCATAAAAGACTTAACAGACGGTTCAACTATAACAATTGCCTACCAGAACGACAGAGTAGGCATTTCAACCGGTAAAAATGACAACACAGTGTTTTCCGATAATAGACAGGGCGGAAACGCAGTAGCTACGCTACGTGTTCTCAGGGGTAGCGACGATGATAAATTTTTTAACGGGTTATCAATCCAACAGGACAGTGACTTACCCGCGTTCCCTGTTATGAACGGTTCTTTCAGCAAGAGAATTGGTGATGGCTCCAAGAATATTACATATGATAATTACACTCTTCTTGGCGGTTTATTCCAAAGATACCCTGATACTCAAGAAAATCTTCAAGGTGATACTGAACAGGGTACAACCGTTTACACCATAATCTTTGCAAAAGCTAACAGAGGACTTGTCTAATGAATTTTACGACACAAAACGGACAAAAAGAAGTTGTCTTGACTCCTGCAAGTTTTAAAGAAGCCATAGCGCTTAAAAAAGCAGCAATGAAAAGTATCTTAGATAACAATATGCCAGGCGGTATTAATGCCGCTGGTTTACAAGCTGCGGACATTTCAAAGATTTTGGACATTATTGCACGTGCAATCATCAGTGCTGACACATCAGACGAATTTGAAACAGCTGTATTCAAGTGTTTGGAGCGCAGCCACTACGACAAAAAGCAAATAAATATGCAGCTCTTTGATGACTTCCCGGAAGCAAGAGAAGATTATTACGAAATAGTTTTCAAATGCTGTGAGGTTAACTTGCGCCCTTTTTTCAAGAGTCTTGTTTCAGAGTTGAAAACCCGATTCGAAACAATGATGAAAAAAGACCCCGAACAAAAATCACAGCAGACTTTGACAGAGTGATTGCCGTAACACTTGCAAAAGCGGGATTTTTCAACGGCAATCCTCAATCTGTTTGTGATGCTCCGGTTGATATTGTAATGGACACATACCATTATGAAATCTTTACCCGAGAGTATGAAATCACTCACTACGAGCTGAATAAAACGAATAAATAATTGTAGTATAATAAACACAGGGTAAGACCACACCCCGCCAACACATGCGATTACGAGGAAATCGGTTGGAAAGGGGGTGAGAATATGAAAAGGCAAATAATAAAAAGTGCCATCAAGGTACTGATAGCACTTTTAACTTTTATTTGTTGCTTTTTATAGGGTCGAAGTCAAGCTCCGAAGAAGTAGCGATTCTTTGGGGCTTGCCCCTATATGTTTATTATACACCTACTGTTAATTTTTTCAATATTTTTTACGAGAGTATAAAAAACTCGTCATTCCCCTCTGCTACACCCAAAATTCTAGATACCGGGCAGAAAGGGGGTGGCAACATGAACAAAGCAAATATAAAAAGTGCCCTAGTTGCAATAGGACACTTTTTACAATTAATTGCTCTGTTTATTTAGGGTGTTATCAGCATTAAGGACTTTACATCCTTGAGGCGTACCCTATATATATTATACCTCATATTTACACTATTTCAAGATAAAGGAATAATAATGGCATCTTTAGGTGAACTTTTTATAGAACTTGGCGTGGTTGGCGATGTAAAACCTCTTGAAAAAGCATTATCTACAATGAAAAAAGCAACCAAAGAAATGGAACTCCAATATAACGCGGCTAAAAGACTGGCCAAGTATCTTGATGATATAAAAAAGGCTCAAACAGAGAAAGAAAAAGCCGATATCAAAAAAAGATTTGAAATAGCAGTCAGGAAAGATAATGAATTTAAGCTTGCACAAAAAATCGAAAAGCAAAAAGAATTCGCAAATGGAATAGCTGGTGTTGCAAAAGGTATAGGAATCTTTGTCGGAGCCGTTACTGCAGCAGCTGTTGCAGTTAATAAATTCACAAACGACCTTGTCAGCTCTAATCAAGAAATGTTGAACCTGACACGCACAACCGATACAGCCTTGAGCACATTCCAAAAGTGGAATGGAATAGGAAAAATGCTCGGTGTTGAAAACGCGGCCCAGCAGCTTGAAAGCTTAAATGAAAGACTTTTTGAATTACAGCTCACAGGAGAGGGCGCAAGAGGTTTTCAACGTGCGGGGATAAATCCATTAGGGCAGGACGCAGAAGGCGTGTTAGAACAGCTTAGAGGCCGCGTAGCTGGCTTGAGTGACACAGCCGCAACATATCTTTTAAAACAAATGGGTCTGGACCCTCGTATGCTTCACCTTTTGAGGATGAGCCGGTCTGAATTTGAGGCCCTGGGCGAAACTGTTCGCAAATATCAACTTAATGACGACCAGCGAAGTGAAATACAGGCGCTCAATGTTCAATTGCAAATAACAGCGCAAAAGCTGCAATATTTAAAAGACAGAGCGGTTTTAGCCATCATGCCTGCGTGGACGAGATTTATGGCGAGTCTTGCACGTGTGACAGAAGGGCTGCAAAAAGCTGTAAACTGGCTCACTAGCACTGAAAATGGAGTTAAAACTCTTGCAGGAGCTATTGTTGTTACCTTAATCCCTGCTGTGAGGCTCCTGTTTGCAACATTGACTGCACACCCTGTTGTTGCTGCAATAACTGCCATTGTTGGAGCTTTATATCTGCTTATTGATGATATTGTTACCTATTTTTCGGGTGGTGAAAGCACTTTGGGGCTATTATTAGGCTTTTTTGATGATATAGATTCAAAGCTGAATGCTTCTGACAGTCCGCAATGGCTAAAAGATTTAATTGCTTTAATAGCAAATGCTGACAAGTTAGATAAATTAGCAAATACTATTTCAAAAATCAAAAATGGTGAAAATGTAAATGTCTCAACACTTGATGCTTATAAAAATATTATGAAATATTTTCTTACAGCGACATCTTTAGCGAATCCTGTTTATATGACAGGAAAAACTCAAGAATGGAGTGACTTTTTGAGTGCAAATTTTGTAACACCACAAATGCTTCGCAATACATCTGACAACAGAGTAAGCTATACATACGACCAAAGACAAATCAATATGACAAACTCAATACAAACTAACCAGCCAGCATATAATATCGAAAATGAACTTTTGTTTGCTAGAAATGCTATGGGTTCGGCTTTTGCATAGGGTTGAATACTTATGGTACAAGAAAATACAATACAAAATGGTGCAATTGTAAAAACAGACAAAGACACTACACCTATAACTCTGGAAGTATACTTTGACATAATACAAGAGCACTCTATCTCTTTACAAAACCAGATAACAGATAACTATATTGAAAACAATACAGCTATCCAAGACCATATTGCAAAATCACCTTTAACGATTACTCTTAGAGGTATGGTTGGTGAACTTGTATATAAGCCGCCTACTTTTTACAATAAGATAAAAAAAGGGCTTGATGATTTAACTACAGATAAATTCGGGGTTACTGTTACAGATAAACTGGGGCCTATAGCCGCAATCCTTCCCGAAGTAAGCAATTTAAACCAAATCGCAAGAAATGCAGTTGACTACGTAGAAGCATCATATCAACGTTATGAAAAAATATTCAAGTCAGCAAAAGATATTCTTAATGACGCAGAAAACAGAGAAACAAGACTGCAAGAAGTTTATCGAAAACTTTCAATTCTACGTAGAAATGATATTTTGTTGACTGTTATCACACCATATAGAGATGTTCCTTTTGATAATATGGCAATACAATCTCTATCGTTAAGACAGGGGAACGAAAACTATATTTCTGATATCGAAATCACATTGAAACAACTCAACTTTGCAACCACATATACGACTGAACCTGATGAAAAAGTGCGTTCAAAATACAATGCTATACAACGCACACAAGAAGCTAATCACGGTAAGGCGCAGGGAGTTAATGTATCATTAATTCGCGATTCCATTAATAAATGGAACCCAAGTTTAAAAGGCAAAGGGAAAATTTATAAGCCTTAATAGATTTTTTATGATAAAATGCTCCTATGAAAAAAATTATTGTTTTGTTAGTAAGTTTATTTTGTTTAATTTCTCCTGCATTTGCGGGCAATCTCTTGCAACAGCAAGATGAAGTGAAGTTTGTTCAAAACTTGGTAAATAAACCAGCATTTCCTGTTACTTCCAGTAAACTTGAACTTATAAAAGAGGATTATTGGGTTTATACTCAAGGCGGTGATTGTCTATATAGCGATCTTGTCAAAAATCTAAAAAAATTGTCTGCTAATAAATCATCTGAAAATGAAATAAATATAAAATATTTGACATTGCTTAAAAATAAAATTGATACTATTGTAAAAATACAGAATATCAGTATTGACAATAATTTAAGACTTAAAGCTGTTAATAAGAAAATAATAATTGAGGATAATGACTATAAAAAACTTTCTAAAGAAACGAAAGAATTAATAACAGGATTTAATGTTATTCTATTCGAATAATCCTATCCTTTATATCCTGCGTATTTGGCAAGAATCTTGGCTGTAGACGTTAATGTGCCCTGCGCCTTACCATGATTAGCTTCTTTGGTGTGCTGTACAGCGTTATACTTTGCCATAACTTTTTCATCAGGTTTTGTTATAAGATATTCATTCAAAAAAGAAATTAATCATTGTAATTATCTCTTTTATATCTTTAGATAATTTTTTATAATCACTATCTTCTATTATAATTTTTTTGTTTACTGCATCCGCACGCATATTTCTGTCTATGTCGTTGTTTTGTAACTTTGCAATAATTTCAATTTTAGACTTAGCCAAATTAAGATATTTTAAATCAGATATATTTTTACTTTTTTTAGCTTCATCAATATAATAAAGAATTAGCCCGTAGGTACTTTCTTTCCCGTTAAAATATCCATAATAATCTTCTCTAATAAGATAATCCTTACCATATTGCGTAGGCATAGGGTTATTAGACATTTTTTGAACAAATTTGAGCTCATCCTGCTGTTGCAAGAGATTGCCCGCAAATGCAGGAGAAATTAAACAAAATAAACTTACTAACAAAACAATAATTTTTTTCATCATTCTTTACTTTCTAATAATTTTTCTATCTTTTCTGCAACATCTTTATAAGTTATATCATATGCATAAATTTTCTTATATTGTTTTAAAGCATTTGCTTTATCTCCATTAGCTTCATAACATTCTGCTAATACATATCTGAATACAGACAATTCATTAGTCATCTTACGTTTTGACACTGGACCATTTAATAATGTTTGTAAAGCAATATCATTTTTTCCTATTCCCATAAAAGCAGAACCTAACATAGCTATTAATATTGGATTGTTTTCTTTTTCCCTATTTGTATATTCTTTTTGTATAACTTCAATAACTTTAGGATAATTTTCAGTAAAAGAATAAATGCCTAACCTTTTTTCTCTTTCATTTTCTAAATGATTAGCATCTAAAAAAAGTAACGCCTCATCAAACATTTGCGCTCCAATATAAGCATTAAATAAATGCTCTTTTACTAAAGGCCCTAGATTATTACTAACCGTATATATTTTTGTTTCTATAGATTTTAAATTTTGAATAGCAACCATATAATCTCTATCCTTTATTGCATTTAATGATTTTTTATATTTTTTATATATTTCTACTTGTTTAATTACAAAAAGTAATTGAACAAATGGGATGACAACAGTCCAAAAAGTAAAAATATTTACCCAAAAAATTGATTTTGTTTTAGGTAATAAGTTAAAAGAGCTTATACAAGTAGGCAAAAGTGCAATAGCAAAAAATACTACAGTCAAAAAATTAGCATTATTAGCAATTAATACAAATATAAGAAATAAATAAACAAAGAAATATAAACCCTGAAATCCCAAAAGAGGTGAAGGTACTTGAGATATATTTTCACTTTCGGAATCTTTAAAAGTTTCTTTACAATAGAAACCATTCAAGCCAGTATGCATATATTTCTGTCCTTTAGCGTTAACGCCATATCTCAGCCCTTTAACACCAATTGAAGTTCCAATCCCTGATTTGGATAAATTTAAGCGTAAAGGCCCACATTTAAAACTTTTTCGGAAGTAAAATCCCATTCTTGCTTACCTCTTTTCTAGTACCTTGAATTTTATAACAAATAGTTTATAATGAAATAAAGGGGGCTTGCCCCGATTGCTGGTACAATCCTGGCAAGCGCTTCACACCCTTTAAAGAAACAATAAAATGACTTTCAAGAGCGCCTCTAGTCCAATTAGGGCGCTTTTGATTATTTGTCTTTTCATTTTCCTCATCACCTCCTTTCTGACCAATCTTCACATATTGTCTGTGTCAGCGGAGGTTTGGATGTTTACCCTTTATTAAAGATTTAAAGTACAATTTGCATTTTGCATATGTTTGCAAAATGTAGCTTATCAGCGTTTCATACTCAACTTTTGCTTATTATAGCATATCTTTTTAGCTTTCTATTACGTACAAGTCATAAAAATTATCATATTTGCCGTTATGCAACAAATTACTACACTAACAAATGAACCAAAACAGCGTCATCAGCTGGTCCTGGAAAATAACGAAACAGTTGATTTTAGACTGTATTATTCCGCAAGGCAGCAGAGCTGGTACTTTGATTTTACATATAAAGACTTGACAGTTAACTGTCTTAAAGTCGTATTATCACCTAATACACTGCGAAACTTTAAGAGGCTCATTCCTTTTGGAATTACTTTTGATACAGAAGGTTATACAGAGCCATTTCAACTGGATGATTTTTCTAGCGGCAGAGTAAAAATGTATGTCTTAACATCAGAAGATGTTGAGGAAATAGAACAAGCCGTATATTTGGTCGACTGATGATAAAGCAATTTAATGCAAGATATAGAGTAACTGTTTATACCCAGCAAGAGACAATAGTTGTTGAATATCCGCTTACCTGTAAGTTTAACGTAACCCGCGGTGTATTTGCTGACTCCAACAAAGCTACAATCCAACTGTACAACCTTGCACCTGCAACAAGAAACCTGATATTTCAAGACGCATACACAGATGGACTTGATCCAACAAAATGGAAATACGTGCATCTTGAAGCCGGATATGGAGATGCTCCTATGCCTCTTATTTTTACAGGGCGTATAATGCAGGCATACTCTTTTAAATCGGGCGGTCAAACTGATGTAATAACAGAAATACAGGCGGTAGCTCTAGATATTTTTGATTATCATACATCACATACATTTATGGAAGGCACCACTTTTAAAGATGCTTACAACACAATGGCCTCTGATATGAAAAATGTTGTAATCGGCAATACCGGATCTTTAGAAGGCTCTTTCCTCACTCCTACCACTTTTGACGGCCTGGCAATGGAACAAATTAATAAACTCACAGGCGGTCACTCTTTTGTCGACAACGGGGTTTTAAACACCCTTATGGATAATGAAGTAATTGACGTTCCTGTTCCTGTGATTTCAAACGATACAAACTTGCTTGAAACACCAATGCGTCGTGATGCAAATTTGGAAATCAAAACAGAATTCCTGCCTAATATTATTTCAGGCCAGCTTGTTGAGGTCAGTTCAGAAGTGTCTACAGACTTTAACGGCCAATTTAAACTTGTTGGATTTACCCACGATTGTTTAATATCAGAAATGCAGCCGGGGTCACGAACTACTCAAATGGTTCTCTGGATTGGTCCGCTTCTTCCTAACTCAAATATTGCCCTGACAGGCCAAAATCAAACTCAAAGATTTAGCAAGATAAACGGTGACAAAATAGAACCGGTTCAAGAAACACAACCGGCTTCTGTCCGTGAAGTTTATACATATATTCAAAACAATAACGGAGAAATTCCGAATACTAAAATAACAAAGAATATAAGCTGGCGCGAAATGATTGGCCAGAATAACTCGAATACGGAAAGAAAAAACGAGTGCTCATTAAAAGTTCTCACGAATGTATACAATACAGCTCAAACTCTTCAAAGGTTCTTAAATGCTTATTATCCCGGTAAAACTGTTACCATAACTAGCGGCTGGCGGTCAGTAAGAAATAACAGATCCTGCAACGGTCAACCGACATCAAAACATTTATACGGACTGGCTGTAGATTTCAATGTAAACGGTGTAACAGTTTCAAGCCTGTTTTCGGCTCTTCGACACGCTTGGAACGGCTGGGTTAAAGATTATCCTGAAAAAAGGATGTGTCACGCACAGATTAACCCGACAAGAGGCAGAGCAAACGACGTTTAAATATGCAAATACCTTCCAAATTTACCCAATTTTCAGTAAAAGCAGACCTTATCCAAACACTCAAGGCCAATAAACAAAGTACTGCCCTTGATATGAATTGTGTCAGGATAGGCATAATCCAGGAGTTTTACCCGGAAAATCTTACCGCACAGGTGCTTATTTCAGGGAAAAAGGTAATCGGTCTTAACCCTGACGGTTCTCAAGCTTTGCAAAACTACCCTCCTATTTATGCAAAAGTCTGTTACTGCAACCCTTTTGTTACGTTTCCTCTCACTAAAGGTATGGAATGCGTTTTACTTTTTAATGACAGAGAGCTTGAAAGCTGGTTTATCAACGGCGGCAACAACCCTCAAGCATACCCCAGAATGCATGATTTAACAGATGCAATTGCAATAGCGGGCATACGCTCTTTGCCGCAGATGATACAGATTCTTACAGATTGCCTGCACTTGTTCTATGGTTCATCAGATATCCAATTAAAAAGCCAGCAGGCAATTGTAAACAGCCCGCAGATAGATTTAAACGGAACAAACACAATAAATTTAACAGGCAATACGATTAATATAAACGGCAACCTTGTTATTAACGGTCAACAATATGTTGCTCACACACATTCAAACGGTAATGAGGGCAATCCGACAGGCGGAGTTATTCAATAAATGAGAATAAGAAATGTAGACAATAACTGGGATTGGAAATTCGGCCAATCACAAACAGACTATGTGCAAAATGAATATGCTGTTGCTCTGGATATAAAAATGAAATTGCAAGAATGGTATCAAGACTGTTTTTTTGCAAAAGAAAACGGAATTCCCTGGGATATCAGAATGGGTTATAAAAATCAGAAAGAGTTACTTGATAAAGATATTCTTCGTGTTGCACAGAATGTTCAAGGTGTTCTTAATATTTTCAATTTTGAAAGCTCTGTAAACAATCGTCATTACACTTGCAAATTTTATGTCTATACACAGTATTCAACAGACGCACAGCCCGTTGAATTTAGCACGGAGAATTTTTAATGTCAGAAGGAATTACAGAAAACGGACTTACACTTTTTGATTACGATACTTTGTTGTCAAACCTTCAATCCGATTTTAACAGCATATACGCCACTGATGGTGACACAATCAATTTTGATTCGGAAACACCGGATGGCCAGCTTACTAATATTCTTACGCAAATGAGTGTTGATATAAGAGAACTTGCACAAGAAGTTTATAACTCATTTGACCCTTCTAAGTGCACAGGAGTTGTTCAAGACAGCAGATATGCTTTAAACTACATTTTTAGAAATGGCGGCACGTTTACTATACAAAATATTGATGTGACTGTAAATCAAACAGTAACGCTTCAAGGGTTAGACGGAAACTACAATGATGTTAACGCTGCATCTTATACTGTTTCAGATAATGCAGGCAACCTCTGGTACTTGATTGATACAACCACAATCGAAAGCGGTGTCCACTCTCTACCTTTTAGGTCTAAAAATATGGGGCTTGTGCAGCCCACAATCGGTACTATAACAAATCAGGTAACAACAGTCCTCGGAGTAGTATCGGTTAATAATTCAGTTGCACCAACTACTCTAGGGTCAGAACAGGAAGCAGACGCACAATTCGGAGTCCGTCGCGACCGCTCAACAGAAAGACGCGGACAAAATAATATAGATGCAATGCTTTCGCAAATATTAGATTTAGACAGTGTTTCAGATGCCACAACTCATGTAAACTCTGAAAATGAAACAGATTCAACAGGTACACCTGCCGGTTATGTATGGGTAATTGTTGAAGGTGGCGCAAATTCTGATATAGCAAGTGTAATATATGCAAACTCTTGCGGAAGAGGAACTCGAGGCTCTGTAGAAGTTAATGTACCAGCTGTTTCGGGTCAAATTTTTGAAGTACATTTTGACCGTCCCACACCGATACCTTTATATTTGAAATTTGATTTTCAATTGACAGTAGATTTATCAGCTGTTGACTTGAGCTCTATAAAAAACACGCTCGCTCAAAATTTGACATACAAACTTAATGAATCTGCCGACACATCTAAACCAACTTGTGAGGCAATAGAAGCAATCACAACAAACGGTGGAGGAGGCTATCCTTTGAACATGAAAATTTCAACAAATGGTAGTGATTGGGTTGATTATATACCATCTGCATCTCTGGCGGATAAATTTGTTGTTGATCCAACCAGAATAGAAATAAGGACAATTGAAGCGTAATGGATTATTTGAAAACATTACAAAATATAGAGGAATATTACACAAACCTTTTAATCGTCCAATACCATAACAAACCCAAAGCACGAAAAACCATAAAACTTATGGCACGTCTGTTGTGGACGAATATGGTATTGCTGCAAATCCGTGATGCATTTGACTGGAAAACAGCGACAGGAATGCAGCTGGATATAATAGGGAAATGGGTAGGGGTAGACAGGTTTTATAAAGGCCAATTGTTTGATTTTCACCCCTGGTTTGCTCTTATTGATTGGAACAGTGAACCTGACAACCTGCAAGGCGGTTTTTCGACTTTTGAAAACTTTGAAACCCTTGAAGGCGGCTTTTTAGATTATGAAAATATTCTTCCCACGCAGAATCGTTTAAATGATACAGCTTATCGTCTAATGATAGGTCTGAAAATTATAAAAAATAATATTTCAGCAACATGTAAAAATATCGATGATGCTATCTGGAATTACTTTGAAGGCAGAGTCTATACCACATGGCAGCCGGATGAGTTGACATATTATTATGCACCTGAATTGTCAGAAGTTATGCAAGTTGCACAAGACAAAAATGTTTTACCTTGCCCTACAGGTGTAAGGCTTATTTTAAAGGAGATTATCGAGAATGTCTAAACTACCCAGAGTTACCGCTAAAGTTTTTGCATCCAATGCAGCAAAAACAGATATAGGACAATACGGCTCGGCATTAACCGGTGCAAAGATAAACACAGGAGATATTGCACAAATTCAGACTTTACCCGCTTATGAGACAGGATGGAGAGGTGCTGTAATTTCAAAAAGAAACTACCCTACATTGCAAGAAATGAACGGATTACAAAAAGTATTCTCTCAACAAATAGCCTATTTATTTCAAAACGGAGCATTTGCCGAATGGGATGAAAATACCGAATATTGTGCAAATACCTCTTTTTGCCAGATAAATGGTGTATTGTATCAATCATTAACAAATAACAATATAGGGAATAATCCGTCCAACGACGAAACAAACTGGAAAAAAATTGATTTAGGTGGTGGCGGAGGAGGCGGCACAGGCTCTGGCTTCTCCCTCTTCGACGTGGTAGAAAAAGACCACATCTTGAGCTTTGAGGAGTCAATGGGCTTCGGGCTTTTAGGCACGTACGTGTACAAGGAACCCGTTGCCGGTTCTCGCTACGGCTACCCTGATTTTTACAACGAGTGCGTGGCGCAAAAAAGCACAGAAGGCAACACTCTTTTGGCTTTGAAAAACAATGTTGAAGTAGTGGGCTCTCCTGTAGTAAACAACGGAGTGTTGAGCGGGTTTAGCTCAACAACTTGGGCAAATTTACCTAAGGCTTTCAATCCCTCGAATAAAAATTGGGAGATGTTCTATAAATTCAAAACAGGAACAATTGGCACAATACAATATATATTGAATACAATTAGTGTTGGTTATCAGCCTTTTGATATTCGTATAGGTGAAGATGGAAAGCTTCAAGTTGCATCATTTATAAATAATACTTCAACTCCACTATTTTCTATAATAGGTACAACAGCGCTTACGCCAGCTACTGATTATTATGTAAAATTGGCATATAATTCGGTAACAGGCTATGAACTAAGTCTTGGAACCTCAAAAGATAATCTTTTAATTGAGGGGACAAACAATACTACAACAGCCATAAACAGCGGCTCTATTCCTACATTAGGTGCAGATTTTAATAACGACGGTAATTATTTTCAGGGTGCTTTCACAGGCTCAATTGACCTTAAAGAGTGTTATATAAAAATTGATAATGAGTTATGGTGGAGCGGTGCAACTACAGCCACAAAGAACCCTAATGGACACATCTTCTACGACATCGCAGACAAAGCCACTGTTGATGAAATCTTTTCTCAACGCGGTGAGGCGTGGTTTTACGGCGTAGATACGGAAAATGAAAGAATCTTTTTACCCAGAGGCACACGTTCACAGTACACTGTAAACACTGACGAAACAGGCGATTATGTAGAAGCCGGGCTGCCGAATATTACCGGCACAATGGTCGGTGATATTTCAGAAGGCGTAGCAACAGGGGCTCTGAAGATAGATACTATATATTCAGGTGCTATGTGGCAAGGAAGCGTAAACGTAGCACGTATGAGAAATTGGAGCCTTGACGCTTCACTTTCCAACCCTATCTATGGCAACTCCGACACAGTACAGCCTTATGCAACAAAGAAACTTTTGTACATTGTAGTCGGCAATGTAAAAGTGCAAAGTGCGGCTTCTGATGTTGTGGATGTTACTACAACTGAAAATGACACTGTGCCGTTGTTTACAGGACAGTATTTCAATTTCAAGCCGAACAACCCCAGCTGGCTCAAAGCCGGTGAACAACAAGACAGCGGAGGCATATACACTTCTTGCTATAACAAACTTGTACAAGCCTTAACCGATAATATCTGGGAAATAAAAGTAATAGACTCCACTGCTATGGAAGAGGGTACAGACTACTCCGAGTATTGGATTGTTTATCAAGACGCAATGAGGTTTAGGACTCCGTTAACAGCCTGTAAGGAAATAATGCCCGGAAACGAAATAGCCAGCAGCTTAGGCTTTTCTTCCAATCCCACAAATACAGTCGAATCATATACAGTCCCTTACAATGGATATATTACGATAATAGGGTATAAGACCTCTACATCTAATACTTTAACTGTGAAACTCAATGGCGCAATTGTTAGCCAAACACGAGCCCTCGCCACAGGTCAGAGCAGTGAAAGTTACTTCTTTGCGCGTAAAGGCGATGTTGTAACGGTAAGCACTGACTCCGCAAGTGAAGGATGGGTTATTGTAACGCAAACAATAACCAAAGCTACTGCAAACGGTGAGCTGTACTTCAAAGTTGCCAGCGCTGTAGAAAACCTAGAGATTCTAAATGTAGGCCAGGTAATGGAGGAATTATCAAACAAGGTTAATGTGTCCAATACCAGCTGGGCGATTAATGCTTGTATGCCTGATTATACAGCGCAAACAACTTTTACTCTCCCTGATATCGGACAAACTTTTACGGCCCCTTATGACTGTTTGTTATTTGTATCTATTTTTAATGCCGGCGCCGGCAACTTTGAACTCAGATACAACAATTCAAACGGAGGTTTAATAATGTTTGGTTCAGCAGGAAGCAATCAAGTACATGTCTCACAAACAGCCTATCTAAAAAAAGGCTGGCAGATTTATAGAGGAGGACAAATTGGTTACAACCAATGTTACATCACCCCTCTTATTGGTGCAGAAGGAGCAAACTAATGATTAAATATGCAAAAGTAATAAACGAACAAACAGGCCTGTGCGAAGTAGGAATCGGCACAAACAGTAAATTTTACAAATCAATCGGCATGAAAGAGCAGGACGTCTCTCAATCGGACATAGACGGCAAGTGGTATTTGTCAGACAAATGCCCGATGAAATCCGATGAAACCAAGCTTGCCGAAGCCAAGCAAGCAAAGCTCAACGAGGCAAGCAACAAAGCTTATTCTTTTGAAAACAAAGATGCACTCATCACTGTCAGCGCAACAAACATGATGAGCAGAAGCTCTGAAACTTACCATATCGAAGCAACGCTGACAAACAACATCAAACTGTCAGCTTACGCTCAAGCGCTGGATGAATCAGAAACGTTGCCGTGGAATACAAAAGAAAACGTCAATGTTTTGTTAAATAAAGCAGCTTGTACAACCCTGACAGAGCTTATGAGCCAGCTCAACGCAAAACTCTGGACTGTTGATTTTCCAACCTTCCTCGCGCAAATTGAGGCAGCACAAACTGTTGAAGACGTTGAGGCAATCGAGATTGTTTACCAAAACCCGCAAGAGGTTATTGACGTGAATATACCCCCGACAGAACAAGAGGAAACGGACAATGAAAATACATCCAATAACGACATACCCGAAGTTCAAGAGGATTCCGACATTCAGGAAGACACTGCAGGAGAGGTTGAATAATGGAAAAATTTATCGAATATGCCCCTGTAATAGTTGTTTTGACCTGTTTCTTTTTAAGAAACAAGATTTTTATCACACCTGAAAAATTAAAAGAGGAACGTCAGGAGATTATTGAACAAGTCAAGAGCGAATTCTTGTCACTTGTTGCTTTCAGACAGTTTGAAAAACGCATTGAGGACAACTTTACAGCTATTAGGGCATCTTTGAAAAACAATGATAAACGCTTTGACCACTTGGATGTAAGTCTTGAGCATCTTAAAGATTTATTGATTAATAACAATCGTTAGGAGAATTTATGAACAAAATAATCATCCACTGGACAGCCGGAACCTATCAACCAAACACAACAGACCTTGAACACTACCACTTTTTAATTGACGGTGAAGGTAAAAAACACAATGGAAAATACAAACCCGAAGATAACGAAAATTGCAACGATGGCAAATATGCTGCACACACAGGAGGTGGCAATACAGGCGCAATCGGCGTCAGTATGTGCGCTATGGCTGGCTTCAACTCTGCTGCTTCTTGTGGCAACTATCCTATAACACCCGTTCAACTTGAGGCGTGTTTCAAGCTCTGTGCCGAGCTTTGCAAAAAATACAACATACCCGTTGAAAACGTTTGGACACACTACGAGTTTGGAATAAACCACCCCGACACTACCTCTCACGGAAAGATAGACATTATCTATCTACCCCCGTACCCTCTCGTAAAACGCAACGAAGTCGGCGGGTTTATAAGAAGCAAAATCAGATGGTATTTGAACAAGTTATAAAAGAAAGAGGCTTGTAGACAGACAATGACAATTGAAATAAAATAATTTCAGGGTAAGTACCACACTCCCGCCGGCACACGCGATTTTATGGAGAAATCGGCTGGAAAGGGGGTGAGAATATGACCAAAACAATAATAAAAACCGCTATAACGGTGATTATAACGGTTTTACAAATTGTTATTTATTGGTTATAGGGTATGAAGTGAAGCTCTAAGGAACAGCCATTCTTTAGGGCTTCCCCCTACATGAATATTATTTACTCCAATCCCTTGTTTGTCAAGCCTTGCAAAATTAGAAAGGCGGAAAAAATGGACGAAAAAATGAAAAAAGCATTACTTGACTGCTGCGAAAGAAACTGCAAAGTGATTTCACCAGATGTTGTAGCATTCGCAAAAGACCTTGTAAACACAGCTATTTTAACCTCTGAAAACAAAATTGATGATATGTTTACACCAATCATCAACAAAGGTTTTGAGGTTCTTGATGAATATCTCTTAAAACAGATTGATAAAATAGACGGAGCAACAGCATAATGTTTGATGTCCCAAAAGCTGTTGAGTCTGTATCAAACGCAATAAAAGGCATATTTGACTACGCCTCAACATCCAAAGAACACCAGTCCGAAACGCAGATTATCAAAGATAAAAAGAGGCTAAAGAAAGCCACAGATATTGCAGAAGATGCTTTCAAGCTTATGTTTAAAAACTTTGAAAAGCTCTCGGAATTTGACCAAAAACGTCTTAACAATCTTTACGATAAATTTCAAGAATACAACTAAACATATACTTGATGCAGCAACGCCCTCTACATTTCGTAGGGGGCTTTTTAAATCTTTTCAAAATTATACAAAACTTTTGGACTTTTTACAGGACTATCCATATATGAGCCCGATAGAATCGGAGTAGGCAGGATTCTATATGTGCAGTTGAATATATTACTCAATTCATTTTTTAACGTGTTTAAAACTTCCAGAGTCGCTTCTTTTTGGTTTAACTCAATATTAATATTATCGTTTAAAGTATTTATTCCAATATGCAAAAACGAAAGAGCACACATCTCTTTAACACGCTGTTTTAACAACTCAGCTTTTTCAAATTTTAATTTTTCACATTCAAGCATAAACAAATCCCTATGCCATGCATGATACGAGAAAAAGAGAATTATGCAATTAAATAAGTTTCAAGTTTCTCAAAAAGAATTAATGTATTTTGGGAACGTAAAAAATCAAACTTTTGACTTTTTAAAAGTTCGAAGATTGACCCATCATGCGCCCCATTTTTAAAAATAGCGAATTTTAAGAGAGCCATGAACGGCTCTTTTATTGTTATTGTTAGTTTTGAACCGTCATATAAAAAGTTCGAACATAAGTGTTTTTTCAAATTCTTTGAAGAGTTTTTATGCAAAAACTAAATAATTATTATTTCATCTATTGCTTGCATTAGCCTGTTAGTTTGTTCAAGAGCAACTATAATCTTTTGGTAATGGATTATATCTTCATAACTTAATATACGTCTTTTGCGGTCTTTGAGCCACTTTTGAGCGGGTTGATATCCGCCTATATAAAAGTTCCAAGCCTGTTCAGGCACACCGTCAAAGTATTGTGCAGCATTGATATAGACTTTACCGTCCTTGTATTCGGGTTTAATCACTTCACAATCCCCATCAATAGGAAACAAGGTTACAAGGTTATTAAGTACAGGGCTGTCAAACAGGTGTATCTCTCTAATCTGCCGTCCTAGTTCAGCAACTTTAAAGAAATAGTCACTATCTTTAGGGTACGGGATACGAGGGAAGTCAATTTTTAAAAACTCTTTATACTTAGTCCTATATGTGTTTGAATGCAGAACTCCATAGATATAGTCAAGAATATCTATAGGTGCAAATGTACCATCCGTAGTTTCTTTTTCTACCGTGAAGATTAAGCCTAGTTTGCTTTCAAATTCATGTACTATATCCATATTTAAGTTCGGTTCACGGTTCTGAGTAAAGAATGATACTTGTTCAGAGGCAGAGTCGTTATACTGGTATAGAGGGAATGTATAAGATTGAAAACCATAGAAATTTATATCTGAAAGACTATGAGATAAAAATACCGTATTATATAACTCAGTATTTACAAGACTTCTCATTAAACATAATCCGATATTTTTACCAAGTACAAAGTGTTTCATAACAGAATATCTATGACGTACGACCCTAGATAAATCATAATTAATATACCTTGTATCAAATGGTTTGTAACTGTATAGTCTGTTTGTTTTAGTATCAAACGGATATAGCGAGACAAGTTCATTGTCGTGGTGTGTTTTTACTCCACTTGTATTAACTAAGAATAACTCGTCAACCTTAACACCTTTCTCATATTCTTCTTGAAGTCCAAAATCTTTAGGCACAAAGAAGTAGTAAGGTTCTACAGGTATTAACTCTGTATAATCTACAGTTGCCATATTGTTATTATCTAAGTATGCGTATTTATCGACACGTAAACCGTAAAGGTCTTTATAATACACCTTTGCAGATTCTTTGTTGTCAGAGTTGGTCTTAATAAATATATTGATACTTACGCCCTGCTGTATATCAAATACATTCTCGTCCTTAGAACCGTCAGCACAACATTCTTTCTTTTTAGCATTACCATGTAAATTAATTACATAAATCTTGTCAAAAGTTTCTAATAGGTGTTTACGCATTTGTCTATGTATTACGCCGTCTAAGAAGCTGTTGTTAGAGATATATGCAAGAATGCCCTCTTTGTTCTTTTCTATAAAGCTTTCACCCATACGGATAAACTTAATGTAATCGTCTGATAACGGTTGAATATTACGTTCGTTCAAATCCTGTTTGTAAACTTCCATGAGTTCGTCAATATACTCGTTTTTATTGCAACTGCTGACACTATATGGAGGGTTTCCCATTACAACCATAATGGGCTTTTCTGATTTAATTTTACCTGCTTGACGAGCTTCTTCCGACAACCAGTCGAATAGAGGGTATTTTGTTGTTTCGTCCTTTTCCAGCGCATTAGTAAGATATACATTAAAACGGTTAGTCTGCTTTGTAGTTATATAACCTGTATCCTGCAATAAAAGGTCTAGTTTTAAATGGCACATAACATAAGGTGTCATCATGATTTCAAAGCCATTTAAGCGAGGTATCAGTGCATTATCAACATATTGAGACCAAATCCCCTTTTGGTTTACAAAGTATTCATAAATTTTTCTGATTGTTTCAGCCAAAAATGTTCCCGTACCTGTTGCAGGGTCTAAAATTTGCACTTTGTAGATTTCTTCTTCTGACCACACTTCTTTTGGTTGTTTAGCTCTTTTATTTGAAGTATCTACATAAACAAACCTTTTATACTTAACCTTAGTGTCATCAGCCAAGCCATGTGGTAAATTAAATTCGGTTTTTAATATATCGTCTACAGCTCTTACAATAAATCTCACAACAGGTAACGGAGTATAATAGACACCTCGTTTCTCTTTATTTACTTTATCATAGCTTTCCAGAAACGTTTCGTAGAAATGCAAGAACGGGTCATTCATACCTGTAGAATGTCCGTAATTGTGCAATAACCTATTGAGGTCAACAGCTCTAAAGATTTCAACCAGGTCATCAACAATCCATACAAGATTTTCATCAAGGTTTGCACCTGATATGTAGTCAAATAACTGACGTAAGAACGGGTTGTTCTTAGAGACAAGCTCTCTTGCTTCTTGTCTTGAAAAATTTTCAAGCGTTGTATCATTGAGGCGAGCGACAAACAATCCGTATGCAATCGTTTGAGCATACATATCAGCAAAGGTATGATCAGTTAAATCGTGCAGTAATATTTGTTTAAAAGCGTTACGTTGACTAACTAAAGAACTCTCAGAATTTTTCTCTAAGCTACTTATTATAACATCTCTAATCATGACAGCCTTTTGAGCCATTAGGTTAGCAAGTTGTTTTGGGGATTTAATAGTCTGCCCTTGATAATCACAAAAGTTTCTTATTAAAGAGACTAACTTGTCATATTCTTTAGGATTTACTTTTATACTACCGTTCTCAATATCTGCAACTTTAATAGTATAAACCTTTTCGCCGTCTACAAAATATCTAAATTCAAGATAATTAGTTAAGATGAGATTGTTGAGACTACCTCTATATCGGTTAAGTTGTTCAGATTTCTCAATTATATCAAGGTTTTTATCTATGTCTTTAGCTTCAATGTAACCAATAGGAATATTCTTTTTCTGTATTATATAATCAGGAGCACCGCATTTCTGTCTACGAGGTTCGTTTATAGCCTGAATACCGATAACAATTCTTTCAATAAAGTCCTGTAAATCACCACGAAAACTATGCTCTGTAGTTTTTCCCGTCTTAACTTTTCTAATGATTCCATTAAGATACTTCTCAACCATAAGTCGATTATATCATAAAGGCGCTTTATTTGTTTCTATAATCCTTTAACTCTTTGGCAAGTTTTTCTTCAAGAATATCAATTTTCATCTCAAAATTGTAATCTGAGTATTTCATCGCCTCAATTTTATAGCAAATTTTGTCTGAATGAATATCTTGTATCAGGCTTTGGTATTTTTCACCTTCGGAAAATGCCAGGAGTTCATCTTTCAGGCGATATCTGGAGTTTTGTAAAAAATCAATACGTTCTTTTGGATCTAATTTAGAAAGTAATTCATCAAGTTTTGCAGCAATTTCTTGCTTTGGTAAAGCATTTTTTGAATATAATACTGAGTTATAAAAATTTTGTGTTTTTAGGTAGAGCTCTGTTTCGTATACTTTTGCAATCCTTGCAATTGTTTTTGGATTTGTCATAAAAGAGAAATAATGAGCTGTTTCGTGCATAAAAGTATCAGCTGTTGTAAGAGGGATTTCTCCTGAAAATTGATTTGCGGGTATCAGCATATTGTATCCGATAATATTTTTGCTTTCATCATTTACTTTAATTGTTACTGCCCCTCCTTTATTTGGACTTTTTATGAGGCTTATATTTTTATGAAAAGGGCAAGCATCGTCTAATGTTTTTTGAAAGACATCAAAACTAACATCTTTAGATTTAAACTGTTTAGAAATATTTTGAAAAAATCTATAATTAAGAGCACGTGCAAGCTCAGTTCTTTGAACAGATGTGCCTTTTGTAAATTCGAGAGGATATCTTGCAATTTTTTCTATTTTAATCATATTGATATAAAACAGCAAAATAGAAAAATTTGCTTTTAAAAAAAACTTAATAGTTTTATAATTACTGCACAATATGTTAAATTATCTTCGTAGGGTGATTAAAGGTATCGTTTGGATGAAAATTGCATCAGGAAATTCAAAAACTACAGTTAATTTAAAGTTAAATAAACAAAAAAACTTTAATCAACAAACACTTAATTTTAAGGGTTGGAATTTTGAAACAGTTAAAAAAATAGAGGAACAAACAACCTCTACAAAACTCTTGAGTGATGTTTTAAATACTGCAATTAATAATCTCGGGGATGCAATCCATATTATTAGCGGCAAAGACCTGAATCATACAGCAAAAGAGTTAAAAGATATTGTGAATCAAAGTTTTTCTTTTGGCTGGCCTGCGCGTATGTTTGTTAATTTAATACAAGATGAAAGAATTAAATATCCAATCTTTCTTAAAAAACTACAATTGGCAGACCAAAAATCCGATTTGTTGGAGATTCTTGGCTGCAATGGACGAATCTTTGATAAAAAGGCTTCTTTTAAACCTTTAAGCTACTATAGGTTAGAAGGCGCAAGAAACGAATATAAACTGGAAATTAACGGTCTTAATTCATTCAAATTTGATACAAATGTCAATAAAGAAAATACAGATGAGTTTATGTTTTTTACGAATACAGACAGTTTTATAAACAAATTTGGCAATTAGATTAAAAATCCGGATAAGTTGGTATGTTAATAGTATGAACAATGATTTAAAAACATTTGACATTGCATCCTTCGGGGAGTTGCTAATTGACTTTACCTTTCAGGGTATAAGCCCGAACGGTCAAAGATTGTTTGCGCAAAATCCCGGCGGTGCTCCAGCTAATGTACTAGTTAGTGCGCAAAGACTCGGTGCACGTTGTGCATTTCTCGGCAAAGTCGGTAATGATATGCATGGATGCTTTTTGAAACAAACCCTTGAGCAAGAGAAAATCGACACTAAAGGTTTGATTCTGGACGACAGGTATTTTACTACACTTGCTTTTGTTAATATAAACGAAAATGGTGAAAGAAGTTTTTCATTTGCACGCAAACCTGGTGCAGATACACAAATGCAGCAGCAAGATATTAATCTTGATATTTTAAAAGATACCAGGATATTCCATGTAGGCTCTCTTTCTTTGACGGATGAACCAAGCCGTGCTACAACCTTTTATGCGGTAAAATATGCAAAAGAAAACGGAAGCCTGATATCTTATGATCCTAATTATAGAGCCGCTTTGTGGGAAAACGAGGAAATTGCACAAATAAGAATGCGAAGCTTAATACCCTACGCTGATGTAATGAAGATATCAGATGAAGAAACTGTTCTTTTAACAGATGAATCAGATATAGAAAAAGCCGCAAAAAAACTTTACGAACAGGGTGTTAAAGTAATTGCTGTTACATTAGGCTCAAAAGGTGCTTATATCTATGCGAATAATAGCGGACAATATGTTGCGCCACTTAAATGCACAGTAAAAGATACAAATGGCGCGGGAGATTCTTTTTGGGGCGGATTTTTGTATAAATTGTCAAAAGATAAAGGTAATCTGAATAATTTAACAGATAATGAATTATCTTCTTCTGCATACTTTGCAAATGCTGTTGCAAGTCTTTGTGTAGAATCAGCCGGAGCAATTCCTGCTATGCCTTGTCTTGCTAAAGTTGAGGAAAGATTAAAAAACGCAGGGCTTGATTGGTGCCTATAAATTTATTTTAAATGAATTGAAATGATAATCTATCAAGTTTTCGTTTTTTAATTTAGAAAGCTCCCGGGAAAGTGCACTTCTGTTGGCGCCTAAAAATTGTGCCATTTTTTCTCTGGAATACGGTATTTCAAAGATTTCTGAATCTGTACTTTTTTTGTATTTTGAAAGAAGGCACAAGATTCGTTCTCTCAGTGTCTTTTTTGATAATAGTTCAAGCCTTGTTTGAAGATGTATATTTTTAAATGCAATTATTTTCAACAAATTTTTAAGAAGCTTTTTGTGAAAAGGGCAAGAATTTGAGCATATATTTAAAATTCTGTTAAAGTTTAGCATTAGTATTTTTGTATCAGTAAGCGCTTTGGCACAAACCATAGAAGGTGTTTGGGTGCACACAAAGGATTCTGCAAATGTTTCATTTTCAAAAATACGGCCAATAATGATTTCATTACCGTTCAAATCGTCTTTTATAAGCTCTACTGCACCTTCTTGTACATAATAAATACAAGAGACTTTTTCGTCTGCATTAAATATAATTTCATCTTTCTTATAACTCTTTAAAACGGCCTGCAAACACTTTTGCAATTCATTTTTTTCTTGTTTGGATATATTTTCAAAAATATTCATACATCTATCCTAACATATCCGTTGCATGTGCAACAGATAATTTAGTACAGCCAATTTATAATGCAATTATTAAACAAAGGAGAAATATAATGAATAAAATGTTTTGTTTTCAGTGTGAACAAACTGCTAAATGCACCGGTTGTACACAAATTGGGGTGTGTGGTAAAACAGCAGAGGTATCTAATCTTCAAGATGAATTAACAAGCTCACTGATAAAATTGGCTAATACACTTCCTCAAACAGAAGAAAATACAAATATTTTGATAGAGGGATTATTTACAACAATAACTAATGTTAATTTTGATGCGCAATCTATACAAGAGGATATCAATGAAGTTATAGAAAAAGCAGGCTCAAAAGAATTCGACATACAAAGTGTGTGGGATTGCAACGAAGATATCAGAAGTTTAAAATCTCTCATTCTCTTCGGTTTAAAAGGTATTGCAGCATATGCACATCACGCTCGTGTTTTAGGGTACAGAGACAATGATGTGGACAGTTTCTTTTATGAGGCTTTGCGTGCAATATCAAAAGATTTGTCTGTAGATGAACTCTTAGCACTTGTGTTAAAAACAGGTGAAATCAATTTGAAGTGTATGGAGCTTCTTGATAAAGCCAATACAGAATCTTATGGAACACCTGTACCTACCAAAGTAACAACAAATATTGAAAAAGGCCCATTTATAGTTGTTACGGGCCACGATTTAAAAGATCTTGCTATTTTATTGGAACAAACAAAAGATAAGGGTATAAATATCTACACCCACGGCGAAATGCTGCCTTGCCATGCATATCCTGAGCTTAAAAAATATACCCACTTAAAAGGAAATTTTGGTACTGCATGGCAGAACCAACAAAAAGAGTTTGATAATCTTCCGGGCGCTATATTGTTTACAACAAATTGTATAATGCCTGTCAAAGAAAGCTACAAAGACCGAGTGTTTACAAGCTCTGTCGTTGAATATCCGGAATGTACCCATATTGGCGAAGACAAAGATTTTTCACCGGTAATAGAAAAAGCGCTTGAGCTTGGCGGATATAAAGAAGATAAAAAAATGACAGGTATCAATGGCGGTGACGTTTTGACAACGGGTTTTGCGCATAATAGTGTTTTGTCAGTTGCTTCAAATGTTATTGATGCTGTAAAGGCCGGAAAATTGAAGCATATTTTTCTTGTTGGTGGCTGTGACGGAGCAAAACCGGGAAGAAATTACTATACAGACTTTGTAAAATTAACACCTTCCGATACTTTGGTTTTGACACTTGCTTGCGGTAAATTCAGATTTAATGACCTTGATTTGGGTGATATAGACGGTATTCCAAGGCTGCTTGATATGGGTCAGTGCAACGATGCTTATTCAGCAATAAAAGTTGCAATAGAGCTTGCAAAAGCTTTTGACTGTACTGTCAATGAGCTTCCATTATCACTAGTATTGTCCTGGTATGAACAAAAAGCTGTTTGTATTTTACTTACACTCCTTTATCTCGGTATAGAAAATATCAGACTCGGACCGACCCTTCCCGCATTTGTATCCTCTAATGTTTTAAATATTCTGGTTGAAAAATTCAAAATAAAACCTGTTACAACACCTCAAGAGGATTTAAAAGCAATACTCGGCTAAATATTGCGGGCAATATCATTCATTTTACAGGGCAGTTAAAAAAATAGCTGTCCTGTTTTATATTGATTTTATGCACGAATTAAAAATAAAACGAATATATGAAAAACCCTCCTTTGATGACGGAAAGAGGATACTTGTAGACAGATTATGGCCAAGAGGTGTTTCAAAGACCGAGGCTCATCTGGATGACTGGTACAAAGATATCGCTCCAAGCCCTCATCTTCGCGAATGGTTTAACCATGAGGCTGATAAATTCAAGGAATTTTCTATACATTATAAAGAAGAACTTAAAGGAAATGATTTTGTACAAAAGATTAAACAACTTTTAAAAAAAGATAATGTTACTCTGCTTTATGCAGCAAAAGATTCCAAAATCAATCATGCTGTTGTTTTAAAAGATTATATTTTAAACACTAAAAATATCTGAATTACTTTAACAGACGCGGTTTTTCAAGTTTTCCTTTAATCTCTGTTCTGTCTGCCAGAAAAGTAGATATAACAGGAATAAACATATAATATATTGCACCTAGAATTAACACCGGTTTTGCAATTTTTATGCCTTCAATATACTTTTCCAATTCCGGCAGGTTTTTGTTTATAGCCCGAAATTTATTTATAAATTTTTCAGTAGACTTATTTGTTGCACTGTTAACTGCATAGCCTCCAGTTAAGCAGAGTCCTGTTGAAATAATCGAATTGTAAATTAACGGTTTTTTTCGTTTTTCTTCAATTTTTTTGTTTTTTGCTGTCTGTTGGACAAAAGACAATGTAAGCACAATATCAGTAAGCGATGTTATATGCTGGGCATAATTCGTATCATAATATTTTTTTGCAAAGTTCTGAAACAGTTTTTTATCAATTATTTTTCCGATTCCTTTAGCAAGCTTTTCTGAAACTTTATTGTAGATTCCTTTGAAAGAAATTACCTTGGATTTTTTAATACTGTCAGATTCTTGTTTTTGAGATTTTTGTCCGGGAAAAACACCGGCAATAAACGGAATCATTACGCAGGTCAGTGCTGATTTGGGAGCGGCTATTATAAGTCCAACTCCAAGTTTAAAAATTTGTGACGCAAATGAATAAATTTTTGATTGATTCAAAAATTTTGAACTGCCTTGCAGGTTTTTAATTGTTTCTTTTTTTAGATATTTTAAAGGGTTTTTATCGATTTTTTCTATTGCTTTTGAGACCGGCAGAGAAGATGCAAGCATAATTAAGTAGCCTACAATGCTGGAAGAAAGTGATTTTGCACAGGCAATTTTTTTGTTTTCCCTGTCTGTTTTAGGTGTTGACATAATAGCAATAGGTCTTGCTGCAGTTGATAGAAAAAGAGATGCAGTTGCACTAAAAAGTGTGCCGTTTTTGGCGGCAAATTTCAAACTTTTTAACAAAAGTTTATTAGTGTATATCCCGTTAAAATTTACTTTCATTTATTTTTATTAGATAACATACATAATAAAAAGTAAATTGCAGAGTACATTAATATTGAGCATAAAAGAATTTGTAAAAGCTGAATTAAATGGTTGGAAAAGGGCTGAAGTAATCGGTCTTTGTATAGTTTTTACAATAATTTTTGTAAATGCGATTGTTGTAAAAGATAGCATTATTGCAGTGATTTCAGCTGTATGTGGAATTTTATATTCAACTATTGCAGGGAAAGGAAAGGTTTCTTGTTATATTTTTGGGCTAACAGGCACCTGTTGTTACAGCTGGCTTGCATTTGATAACGGGCTTTGGGGAAATCTTGCTTTGTATATGTGTTATTACTTTCCCATGCAAATAATAGGTATTTTTGCATGGAGAAAACATCTGAAAAAAGAAACCGCAGAGATTATCAAAAAGCAACTAACTTTTTATGAACGATTAAAATTGTCTTTGGCAGCGCTTTTGGCGTGTATTTGTGCCATTGTGCTGTTATATTACTTCAAAGATTCCAGCCCTGTATTTGATGGTATCACTACGGTATTGTCTGTTTTTGGGATGTATTTGACAGTAAAAAGATGCATTGAGCAATGGATAATCTGGATGGTCGTCAACGGTTTGTCGTCTTTGATGTGGCTGAATCTTGTTATACACGGTGCCAAAACTTACGCCACTTTCATCATGTGGGTTGTATATTTTATTCTTGCTGTTTATTTTTATTTTTGCTGGGAAAAAGAAATCGGTGAAAGAAACTAATCTGTCACCGATTGGGTTTTAATGCGTTCGGAATTTAAATGAGATAAGTGTTTATTTAACAAAGTAAGATGCATTTAAATTTGCATACAGCTTGATAACACCGCCTTGGATAGGGCTTGAGCTTTCCACGGAAGAATCTGCGGATGCACTCATTGCCATATTTTTAGCAAGGAGTCTGTATTGAGGTATATTGCTGGATGTAGAGCAGCTGCCGTTCATTGATTTAATTCCGGCAAGAGTGTTGTTGGCTGATTTTGCAAGAATACCTGCTCTTGTAAAAGCTTTTTTAGCAGCTATGCCAAGCAGCTGGTCGCATTGTTTGTCATAAGATGATACGGAAAAGTTTATATTATCTATATTTGTTGCGCCCAGAGATATTGCTTTGTCTATCATTGCTCCTGCGTCTTTTATGGATTTTGTATGAACAATAATGCTGTTTGACACTTCATATCTGACAAGGTCTTTTTTGTTATTTTTGTAATTATAAACGGGAGCTGCGTTAAAATTAGTTGTTTTGATAAAATCTCCGTTGTCTTTGTTTATCATTGCACTCAAAGATGAGTAAACTTTGTCTGATATTAATTTATTTTCGGCAGTAGCTTTTTGCAAGGATTTTGTGTCTTGGGTTTGCACAGCGATGCTTATTTCCACAACATCAGGCGGAAGCTCTGTGTTGGCAGTGGTTGAAACTGAAACAAAACCTCTTTCTATCACATCAGCAGCGGCTTTCAATCCGCCGGCACTTATAAAACCTATTGCCAGAGCACCAACCAGTGCTGCAGATAAAATTTTCTTCATAATCTCTCCTTTTTATGTACTCATAAATAATAAACGATTATTTATAAAATTTGTTCAAATATGAAATTGTTGTATAAATTATTGGGTACAAAAAAGTTAGCGAATGGTCTTTGTGATGCAGACCTCGGGGTTGTTAAAGTATTGTAAAAATACAACTTCTTCGTTTTTGCCTACAACAGGCATGCCTTTAACCAGCACGGAACCTTTTATGTCAGGGTTTATCATTGCTGTGTAATATTCTTGTATCTGTTTTTGATTAAAATAGCAAGTGGTAATATTGGCGCCTCGCTGCCAGCGGTTTGTCTCAACATAAACACACTTTCCGCTGCCATCAGTGGCATAACCTTTTATTTCGTATGTAGAATTTGAGTTGTATGCAACATTATATTTTGATTCTGAAAAAGCTCTGCACAAATAAAAATTTTGGATAAATTCCTGTGAATATTTTGAGGCTGCTTTTGCCTTGGGCGCAAAGAAAACCGATAAAGCAAACAGGCCGAAAATTATGATAAGTATAAATATTATGCCAAGACAGCCGGTCAAAATACGGTTGGCAATTTTATCTGTTTTTTCAAGCTCTTTTTCTTCTCTTTGTTTCAAATCAAAGTTGAATTTTTCTATAGTTAAATCAGGAGTTAAAGAATGTTCTTTTTCGTATTTTGTTACATAGTCTGAGAACATTTGTTTTTCTATGGTAACCACACCTCTTAGTCTGGCAAAACCAAGCAGCATTTTTATCTCGTAGCTCATGTCTTTGATTATGCATTCGGCAGAAAAATCTTTTTGCTCTGAAGAAACCAGGCGATAATAACTGTCATCGCAATAAAACTCAAAATAACACCATTTGTCATTCTCAAAAAACCATTCTTTTTTTGAAGATGGTTCAAAAATTACTTTTTGACAGGCAATAGAAAAGCATTTTTCCATTGATTTAAAATATCTGTCGATAATGTCCGGATTATTTTCGTTCATTTTTTTATTTTATAACATGAACTTCAGATTTAAAACTGCTATATGGAGTAAAGTTCGTTGACTAAAGTATTACTAAATGCTAGCATTAATGTAATATATAGTGTTGGATGAGAGAAAGATGGATAAAAAGACTTTGCGGGATAATGAGGATTTTATTAGGTATCTTGAGCGTATAAATTTTCAAAAACATCTTAATAAACTTGCAAAAAAACTCAAAGACAAAACCATAATAATATATGGCGCGGGTGCTTTCTTTAATGCGCTCAATGAAAAATATGATTTATCCGTGTTGAATATAATTGCAATTGCAGATAGAAAATTTATAAACCATGAACCCGAATTGCAATACGCCGGCTATAAGGCTTGTGCACCTGATGAAATTACTTCTTTAAAACCTGATTATGTACTTGTCAGTATGCTTTATTTTGTCAGTGTTATCGAGGATTTGGAAGAGACTTGCCTTCGAAGCTCAAAAATAAAAATTAAACCTTTGATTAACAAACCGTTTGTTGAGGTATGGAAGGAAATTTGGAGTTAAAATGTCGGAAAACTCTTTGATTTCAATTATTATACCTGTGTATAATGCCCAGGATTATATAGCGAAATGTTTGGATTCTCTAATTTGCCAAAGTTATAAAAATATTGAAATCATTTGTGTTGATGATTGTTCTACTGACCAATCTTTGAATATCATAAATGACTATGCAAAAAAGGATTCCCGTTTAAAAATTTTTTCAACAGGTCAAAATAGCGGCCCGGCTACTGCAAGAAATATGGGGCTGGATAATTCACAAGGCGAGTTTATTATGTTTTGTGATAATGATGATACCTATTCTCAAAATATGTGCGAGTTGATGCTTAACGCCGCGAAGGAATATGATGCTGAGCTTGTTACTTGTAAATCCAATATAGAAAACAGCTCACTTGATAAAGAATTGGCCAATTATATTAACTCTAACCCTGAGGGCAATATTAAACTAAACGATTGCATAAAACATTCTATAAATGTTTTGCTATGGAATAAAATATATAGAAAATCTATCATAGACAAATACGATATTAGATTTCCTGACGGCGTTTCGGCAGAAGATGATGCTTTTATTATGCAATATGTTAGTGTTATATCAAAATACTGCGGGCTAAAGCTCTATCTGTACAATCATCTTTTTCGCACAACTTCTTACACAAATACAATAGGCCGAGCAAAAGCTGCGGAGAAAAAATTCGATAAAATAAAAATCATAAAAAATATGTATGATTTTTTGATAAAACACGATATTTTTGATTCTCAGGAAGAATATTTTAAAAACAGAACAAAAGCCGAGCTCATATATATGTTTTCTTATAACAAAGAGCCCGGCGATAAGGAAACTATAATACGTCTGTACAATGATTTTGTAAAAAATGCACAGCATTTGGATTACAAAAAGTATAACTATCACTGTTTTTACAAAAGGCTGTATAAAAGGCTGAACCCTTTCCGGTTGTGTCTGTTAATAAATAAGTGTTATTGGTTTTGAACATAAAGATGAGAGGCGCTAATGAAAAGTCCTAAGGATATGAAAATAATACAGATAGATATTACAAATGCCTGCATTAACAGGTGTTCTAACTGTACAAGGTTTTGCGGTCATCATACAAAACCGTTTTTTATGGATTTTGAAACTTTTAAAAAAGCAGTAGATTCCTTTGACGGTTGGAAAGGCTGTGTCGGCATTATCGGTGGCGAACCTACGCTGCATCCGGAATTTGAAAAATTTGTGGATTATATGAGGCAAAAAAGAGTAGGACATTTTCTCTACAATTCAAGAAAGCCTATTTATAATATGCAAGAGCATATCTATAAAAATTTAAACAATACCTGTGCACAGATAGGGCTCTGGTCTTCTTTGAACAAAGGCTATTACAGACATTTTGAAACTATTAATGATACTTTTGACTGGCAGCTTTTAAATGACCACAACAACAAATGTTTGCATCAGGCTATATTGATGGCAAGAAAAGATCTTGGAATTAGTGATGAAGAATTTATTAATAAAAGAGATAACTGCTTTGCTCAAAACACCTGGTCTGCAACGATTACGCCTAAAGGTGCTTTTTTCTGTGAAATTGCTGCTGCTCTTGATATGCTTTTTGACGGACCCGGCGGCTGGCCTGTTGAAAAAGGCTGGTATAACCGCACACCGGAAGAATTTGGTGAACAGCTGCAATGGTGCGAGCTTTGTTCTTTGTGTCTTGATGTACCCCAGAGGATTTCTTGTGAGGATATAGATGACATATCTCCTACTTTGTTAGAAAAACTTAAAGAAGCAGGCTCTCCAAAAATTAAAGCAGGGAATTACTGTCTGCACAATAAAGAAGACTATGAAAAACATAAAGATTCTTACAAATCTTTTACACACTGTGATGACTATATGCAGGCAGGCTCAAATATAAGAACAACAACTGATAACAAAAATTACTATCCTCGTTCTTTTGAAATAACTTCTGCCGATGATGCGGACTGTGTTATTGACAAAAAAACAGACTGGGTAGTAATTTCAAAAAACAAAAGAGATGCAAAAAAAATATCAAAATATTTGACAAATATGGTAATCAATCCCGGCTGCTTGTATAAATACAAAGGTGAGCTAGTTTTTAATCCTCTTGCAAGGAGTGTAAGGGATTATATAAAAGAAAACGCATTAGATTTTAAAAAACTGGAGTCATATTACGGGTCTGATAAAGTAGTCCGTGTTGATATTGTAAAGCCTGATTCTTTTATCAATAATATAAGAAATCATATAATTAAAGCATTAAAAGTTTTCAAATATACGTGGTTTTAATTATCAGACTAGAGGAGTGTTTATGAAGGTACTTGTAACAGGAGCAAACGGATATATAGGGTCTCATCTTGTAAAGGCATTGCTCGATGAGTCTGTAGAAGTTGTTGCTGTTGATATAAACCACGACTATATTGACGACAGAGCGCAAAAGTTTGATACAGATATTTTTTCACAGAACAAAAACTATTTTGACTTTTTTAATAAACCTGATGTCTTGATTCATCTTGCATGCAAAGATGTGCCTGTTCACAATTCTTTTTACCATATTGAATCGATTTCAAAAAACTTTGATTTTATAAAAAATCTTGTTGATAACGGATTAAAACAAGTTATAACAGTAGGCTCAATGCACGATATCGGCTATTATGAAGGTGAAGTAAAAGAAGATGTGGAGCCTCACCCAATGTCTTTTTACGGCATATCAAAGGATACTTTGAGAAGATTGCTTGAAGTTTATACAAAAGACAAAGACGTAGTCTACCAGCATTTGAGATTTTTCTATACTTATGGTGATGATATGCATAGCTCAGGCTCTGTTTTTTCTAAAATTTTGCAAATGGCTGCAGAAGGTAAAGAGACATTTCCATTTACTGATGGCAAAAATAAATTTGATTACATAGAAATCAATGAATTGGCAAAACAAATTGCTGCAGTGGCTATGCAAAAAGAGGTTAAGGGTATTATAAACTGCTGTTCAGGCAAACCTGTTTCCATTAAAGAACAGGTAGAGTTTTTTATCAAACTGCACAACCTCTCTATAAAACCTGATTTTGGCAAATATCCGTCCCGTCCTTACGATTCTCCTTGTATATATGGTGACAATACAAAAATCAGGAAAATAATGGAGCAAAAATCAGCTAAACATTAATAAATTTTATTTTTTGCATTTTCTCTTTAAACATCTCGGTTAAAAACGCGTGAGCAACCATACCTTCTTGCATTGCGATGTAGATTATGTCAGGTTTGTAATTCAATATTTCATTCGGGGGAATGGCTGTGTAACCTTTGTACTCACTAGTTTTTTCAAACTTTCTGTCACTTAAGGCCACAACATTTATATTTTTAAAAACACCGTTTTGCAAAAGTGATTCAAAATGCTTGCCTGCTCCGTAAACTACTACTCTTTTGTTTTTGAGCTCAATACTGTTTATTCCTTTTTCGATTGTCTTGCCAATACGCAGATGCCATATGTCGTATAAGAAGTTTCTAACAATGTTGAATACCCTTTTTATGAAAACCGGACGCACTGCATATAAAACAGTTTCGCAACACGTAGAGCTGTGATGATGAATGTAAAAGTTGTATCCAATATTGAGTGAATTTAAATACAATGCAATATCCCACAGATGAGAAGGTGCGTGATAAATACATATTGCCATATCAGGCTTGAATTTTTTAATGGTTTTTTGTGCACCTCTCAAAGCGTTAGGCTCTGCACTTTCTATATCCATTTTTATGTAATCGAGTTTGTTTATTTTGTTGTCTTTTACAAAATCATCCAATGCAACCAGCTCGCACTCTACAGCGTCTCCGTTAATAGGATATAAAACAGAAGAACCACCGTTTCCTACTGCCATTTGTAATTTTTCGTGCTTGTTCCAAAGCCCGAGACAAAGCAATTCTATATTTTTTAGCAAAGGTTTCGTTGCTATTATGTTTTTTGCTTTTTCGCATTCTATTGGTGATGCTTCAAACGCAAATATCTTACCTTTTTCTCCGATAAGTTCTGTATATTTTTCAAGCTCAAAAATGCTTGAAGAGATACCGGCATCCACAATAACAGCACCTTTTTTGACCGTTGGCATAAGCTCTTGAGGGAAATAATCCATTTCTCCGTTATAAGCTAAATAACCCGCATCACCTTCTGTTAGCGATTTTAGACGCTGAAGAAAAACTTTTTTACTTTTTTTAGAAGATAAAAGTGAATACACTTTATCAATTTCTTGTTTATGTGCTTCATAAAAGCTTTTTAGCGGCGGAAAAGTCAACATACAGCCGTTTTTATAATCAGCAGGTGTGAAGAAGTAATACAAACCTTTTCTGTTTTGGGCAATCATATTCATTGTTGCAATCCAATGATTGTCGACCATTTCGTAAAAATCAATATAAACCGCAAGATTGTTTTTGTCATAGTTGTATTCTAATGATTCTACGGGGATGTTTTCATATTCGGAAATATCATTTTTTCTTGGAAAGTAATGGGATATCAAAATTCTTTCAATTTTGGCGCCAAATTTATCTTGAAAAACTTTTACGGCTGTTTCAATTTCATAATCAAAGCAAACAATAGAAACCGTGTTTAAATTTGATTCTGCAAAGTTTTTTCTGTATTTCTCCAGCCCGTTATAAAGTTTTTTATTAATCATATATTCCTTACTATTAGTAGATTGTCTTTTAAAAATTATATAAAAAACTGATTATCATATCAATTTGTTAAATATTCTATCGTGAAAAAAATCACATTTGTAATTGAGGTTCTCTGTTATATTGCAATATAATTTGTATATACGCATAGTCTCTCTGACAGCGTATTTCAAATGTATAATATTTTTAATAATTGTAAAAATAACACTTGAAATTTTATTTTGATTGGGTTATATTAATAGTGAATAATTTCACGATAAAGGAGACGTTACACTATGGCAACTAAAAAACAAGCCGAAACTGAAAAGCTCGAAAAAGCTTTCAACAAATCAAGTGAAGTTAAGACTCATGACGATTTGAAATTAATCATTGAAAGAGCTAAAAAAGCTCAAAAGATTTATGCTACTTTCTCTCAAGAACAGGTAGACAAAATCTTTAAAGCAGCTGCTACTGCCGCTGACAAAATGAGAATTCCTCTCGCTAAAATGGCTGTTGAAGAATCAGGCATGGGCGTTATGGAAGATAAAATTATTAAAAACCACTTTGCTGCTGAATATATCTACAACAAATATAAAGATATGAAAACAGCCGGTGTTATTTTTGAAGATAAAGCTAACGGAATCAAAAAAGTAGCTGAACCTATCGGTGTTATTGCTGCAGTTATCCCTACAACTAACCCGACTTCAACTGCTATTTTCAAATCATTAATCGCTTTAAAAACAAGAAACGCTCTTGTATTCTCTCCACACCCGAGAGCTAAAAAATGTACAATCGAAGCTGCAAGAATTGTTTTGGAGGCTGCTGTTAAAGCAGGTGCTCCGGATGGTCTTATTGCTTGGATTGACGAACCTTCAGTTGAGCTTTCAGCTGCATTGATGCACCACGAAGACATCGATATGATTCTTGCAACAGGCGGCCCGGGAATGGTTAAAGCAGCTTACTCTTCAGGCAAACCTGCTCTTGGTGTAGGCCCCGGTAACACTCCTGCTGTTATCGACGAAACTGCTGATATTAAAATGGCTGTTTCTTCAGTACTTATGTCAAAAACTTTCGACAACGGTATGATTTGCGCTTCTGAACAATCAGTTGTTGTAGTAAAAGACGTATATGACGAAGTTAAAAAAGAATTTGTTTTAAGAGGTGCTCACATCCTTTCTAAAGCAGAAAAAGATAAAGTAGCCGCTACTATCATCAAAGACGGCAGATTAAACGCTGCTATTGTAGGTCAACCTGCATACAAAATTGCTGAAATGGCCGGCGTAACTGTTCCTCAAGATACAAAAGTACTTATTGGTGAAGTTACAGATATATGCGAAGAAGAATCTTTTGCTCACGAAAAACTTTCTCCTGTACTGGCTATGTACAAAGCTAAAGACTTTGATGATGCTGTACAAAAAGCATATGACCTTGTTGATTTTGGCGGAGCAGGCCACACATCTGTACTTTACACAGACGAAAGAGATTCTGAAAGAATTGAAAAATTCGGTGTTAAACTCCACACTTGCAGAATCTTAATCAACACACCTTCATCTCAAGGCGGTATTGGTGACTTATTCAACTTTAGACTCAATCCGTCATTGACATTGGGTTGCGGCTCTTGGGGTGGCAACGCTGTAAGCGAAAACGTTGGTCCTCAACACTTATTGAACATCAAAACAGTTGCTGAAAGGAGAGAAAACATGCTCTGGTACAAAGTTCCCGCAAAAGTATACTTCAAAAGAGGAGCTTTGGACTTGGCTCTCAGAGAACTCAGCGGCAAAAAACGTGCATTCATTGTTACTGACAGATTCTTGTTCAATTCAGGTATGACAACAGCGATTACAAACACACTGGATGAAATCGGTGTTGATTATCAAATCTTCTTTGATGTAAAACCTGACCCGACATTGTCTACAATCAACGATGCAATGATGATGGTTAAAGCATATGAACCTGATGTATTCATCGCTTTGGGCGGCGGTTCTTCTATGGACGCAGCTAAAATCTTGTGGTTAATGTATGAACAGCCTGATACAGTGTTCGAAGACATTGCTATGAGATTTATGGATATCAGAAAAAGAATCTGCATGATTCCTGAGCTCGGTAAAAAAGCTGAAATGGTTTGTGTACCGACAACATCAGGTACAGGTTCAGAAGTTACTCCGTTCGCTATCATCACTGATGATGAAACAGGTGTTAAATATGCAATCGCTGATTACGCATTGACTCCGAACGTAGCTATCATCGATCCGAACCTTGTTGACTCAATGCCAAAAGGCTTAACAGCAGTTTCAGGTTACGATGCTATCACTCACGCAATCGAAGCTTATGTATCAGTTATGGCAACAAACTTCACAAACTCTAACTCTTTAGAAGCTTTGAAACTATTGTTCAGATACCTCAAACGCTCTTATGATAGCGGTAAAAACGATCCTATCGCAAGAGAAAAAGTACACTATGCTTCAACAATTGCAGGTATGGCATTTGCTAACGCATTCTTAGGAATATGCCACTCTATGGCTCACAAACTGGGTGCTATGTTCCACGTACCTCACGGTATGGCTAACGCATTGTTGATTAACCAGGTTATCAAATTCAATGCTACAGACAAACCGACAAAACAAACAGCATTCCCTCAATACAAATTCCCTTGCGCTAAGGCTAAATACGGCCAAATCGCTGATGAATTAGGATTGGGCGGTAAAAACGACGATGAAAAAGTTGAATTGCTGCAACAAGCTTTAGTACAAATGAAAAAAGACCTCGGCTTGCCGATGTCTATCAAAGAATTCGGTATCGAAGAATCTGAATTCCTTGCTAAACTTGATGAGCTTGTTGAACTTGCATTCGACGACCAATGTACAGGTGCAAACCCGAGATATCCGTTGTTTGAAGAAATCAAACAAATGTACCTCGATGCATACTACGGAAGAATATAATTCTTATTGTGAAATAAGATCCTCAAAGAAAAACCCGTTGATGAAAGTCAGCGGGTTTTTTATTAAAAAAATTTTTTCATAACTTATGTTATATTCTTTTACCTGTTTCAACATCAAAGAACAAAAAGTCATTGGTGTTGAATTGCAGCGTAATCTCTTTGTCAAAATGTTTTTGGGTGTCTACTTTTGCTGAGCATTTTGCTCCGTTTACATTAAAGTAAACAATCTTTTCGCTGCCAAGCATTTCAGATATATCTACAGGCACTGTAAAATTGTAATTAGCATTTATTACATCCATTTTTTCCGGCCTGATTCCTATCAAGACTTCTGTGCGGTCTTTGATGATTGATTTTTGTTCTTCTGAGAGGTATACAATATATTCATTGTTTAGCTTTACGGTACTGTCTTGTACTTTGCAAGGGATAAAGTTCATTGAAGGAGAACCTAAAAATCCGCCAACAAAAGTGTTTGCCGGATTGTAGTAAATTTCTTCAGGCTTGCCTGCCTGCTGAATGATTCCTTTGTCGAGTACTACAATTCTGTCACCCATTGTAAGTGCTTCTGTCTGATCATGGGTTACATATATAAAAGTTGTTTGCAATTTTTCGTGTAGTTTTTTGATTTCGGACCTCATTTGTACACGGAGCTTTGCATCCAGATTGGACAGGGGTTCGTCCATAAGGAAGACCTTAGGATTCCTCACTATAGCCCGTCCAAGCGCAACTCTTTGTCTTTGGCCTCCCGAAAGCTGTTTGGGCTTTCTGTTGAGATATTCTGTCAAATCGAGTATTTCAGCTGCTTCTTTGACTTTTTTATCAATTTCATCTTTTTTTAGATTTCGCATTTTTAAAGGGAATGCGATGTTTTCATAAACCGTCATATGCGGATAAAGAGCGTAACTCTGGAATACAAAAGCAATGTCACGGTCTTTTGGATGTACGTTATTTACGCATTTATCTCCAATAAATATTTGGCCGTCCGTAATATCCTCAAGGCCGGCAATCATCCTTAAAATTGTAGATTTTCCGCATCCTGATGAGCCAACCAGCACAAGGAATTCTTTATCCTGTATCTCTAACGACACATCATTGATAATTGTTTTTGTGTCGTATTTTTTTACCACATTTTTTAAGGTGACATTTGCCATGTGTTTACTCCGCTAAATTATAGGCTTATTCTTTCAACAGGAATAATAAAAGTGTAACTGCAGCCTTTCATTGACTCAGATTCAACCCAGATTTTTCCTTTCAAGAGTCTGACCAGATTGTAAATTATTCCCATTTCAAGACTTTTTGATACGGCTTTTTTAGCAATATATTTGTCAATGTTGGCATACGGGTCAAATATATTGTTCAAATCAGATTCGGGAATTCCCATACCTGTATCAATTATTTTTATCATCATATATGCTTTTTCAGGCAAATTAGCATTTACACTGAAACCTGCAATTTCTAAAAATTCATTGTCAGGGTGACTTACAATCAACTGAATAGAGCCGGAATCTGTGTTGTTTATAGAATTTTCAAGGAGAATATCAAGTATTCTTTTAAGAACGTTTTCATCAGAATAAATATTTCTTCTGCCAAGGCTGTTTAAATTAAAGTTTAAGATAATTTTTTTATCATCAGCTTTGACTTTGTATTGTGTAAACAGTGTTGTCATCAGGTTTACAAAGTCAAAATTCTTAAACTCATACTCGTAAAGTCCTGATTCCAGCTTTGAGTATTCAACCACACTGTTAACAAGTTCAAGCAGCTGGGTAGAATTTTTGTTGATTATTTTCAGGTACTTTTCTTGTTTTTCGTTTACCTCTCCACCAAGCCCTTCAAGTATGGCCTGAGAAAAACCGTTTATTGAGTGGATTGGTGAAGTCAATTCTCCTGAAATTTTGGTCAAAAATGTATTTTTGTTTTTTGTAAGTTTGTTCAAGTATTCATGTTCAAACAGCAGCTTGTTTAGCATTTTCTGGCTGTGAGTCACGTCTCTTATTGTTACTATAATTTTTTCTTCATCATCTTCATATTCATTGGCTTTTACTTCAAAAAACAAATCTTCTTCAAGATTCAATTTTGAACGCACAACAGCAGAGTCATCTGACTTTGACAGGCTGCTTACAAGGTTAAACCCTCCATCAAACATGTCGAGCAGCTCCATGTTAAAAAGCTCTTCACTTGTGAGTTTAAAAAGTTTTAAAAGATTTTCGTTAGCATATAATATTTCACCCGAAAGAGAAACAATTAAAACAGCTTCCGGATAGTAGCTCAGTACGTTTTTGTCTGATTTTTTATTAAATAACCATGATAATAGATTCATATCGTGTAAAACTCCCCTTTAGATATACTTATAGTATCATAATCATTGCGAAAAATGAAAAAAGTTAAAAAAAGTAATGCGGCTTTTGAATTAAAGGCCGCATAAGTCAAGAAAGGAATGGTTAGACTATTAATAGGTTTATTATTACAACTTTTTTCATGCCGTGCAAATTTATAAACAATTGTAAACTTAGTGTATAATTATTTTTAAATAAAGGAATTTTTCATGAAAACAGGTATTATTTCATTAGGTTTAATAGGCGGTTCGCTTTTAAAAGTGCTATGTGCTAAAGGTATTGAAACTGTTGCTGTTACAAGAAACAAAGATTCTATAGAAAAAGCAAAAAACTATACTCCTTTTGTATCGGACGATATTAACACACTTAGCGGGTGTGACATTATATTTGTTTGCTCACCTATGAGCAAAACATTAGAAATACTTGATAAACTGGAAACAGTTGTTTGTAAAGATACAATTGTTACTGATGTGTGCAGCCTTAAGGGCTTTGTAATGCAAAAGGAAAGACAGTATACTTTGATCGGTTCTCACCCTATGGCAGGAACAGAGCACAGTGGTTTTGACGCTTCTTTTGAGGCACTTTTTGAGGGCGCAAAGTGGGTTATTACACCTTTTGAAAGTACACCGTCCAATGCTGTGGATAAACTATCTTCTTTGATTTCCTTAACCGGAGCGACAACTGTTGTTACTGATGCTAAATCACATGACAGGGCTGCTGCCTTGATAAGCCATATGCCAATGATTGTTGCTCAGGCACTTGTAAAGACAGTTAAAGACGAACAGCTTGCCAAGATGCTTGCTGCAAGCGGGTTTAGAGATATGACGCGTCTTGCTCTTTCAAATACTCAAATGGCAGCAGATATGGCTGCGATGAACAGTCAAAATATCTCTGAATCAATAATTATGCTTATGGAGTCTGTCAAACAACTGCTGGGAGATGATTATTCCGTACAGATAGAGGCGTTGAAAGATATTCGTCAAAACATGTATAACGATAAGGGACAAAATATATCCAACTAAAGTTATACGTACAAACAACTTTTTTACAATTAAATTAAACTCACAACCTGATATCATATAAATGTTAGGGACAACGTATACAAACAGTCAGGGACGCAAATGAAAATCAGGGATGTTGACAAAGTTTGTATTGTCGATATAGCAGGGAAAACTGTATCACAATCAGACCTAATAGAATTAAAACGGCTTTTCAAGAAAGAAGCGTCTAAAAGGCGCATTGGCATTAATCTTGAAAAAGTTTTGAACATAGAGCATGAATTTTTGAATTTTTTGCAAGAATCATCGTTTAAGCAAAAATTGTCTCTTTTTAATGCAAACAATGAAGTTTATCTTCTGCTTTTTGTTTCCAAGACAGACAGATACGTAAATATCTATCTAAATGAAAAAGATTTTTATGAAGACAAACATTGTATTGTATACAGGCGTTTAAAACTTCTGAAAAGTGCGTAAACTATTGGCCAAAATATTAACAAACATTTCCTATTCGACAAAACTTTCAAATTATAGGATTATATTAATAAGACTATATTTTGGGGAAAATGATGAATAGAGAAGATATTATTGTTGCAATACACGGACAGGATAACGGAGTTGGCGGCAGATACAATGTGCTTGCCTCTTTTGTACATGCTCTTACTCAAGGTTTCAGGCAAATCGGCGTTAATGCTATGACAACACAGGAGTGTGTTGAAAATAACAAAACACCAAATCTTGCAATAGCATTCAATGCGTCAGGGCTTCCTTTATGGCAAAAGATACTTAACAACAACATTCCTAACATTATGTGGGCATGTGACTCTGTTTTTTATCAAAACTTAGAGCTTGTGCAACAGTTTAGCTCTTATCAAAATTTTATTTTGTTTAACTCTTGTTCTGACGACACAAAAGCTTTGCAACATTATTTGCCTTCTTTGGTACACGGTTATATTCCCGGAGGTACGGATCTTGATTTTTGGAAAAAACAGGATGTTGAAAAAGACCTTGATATAACCTTCTTTGGCTCAATTGATGATCCGGATGCAATGATTCAAAAGCTTAAAGACACAATGCCCGATCTGGTTTTTAAACTGATGATGAATTTTTGTGATGTTGCTCTGGCCAATCCTGATCTGTCTTTGTGGCATATTTCTCAAATTTTTAACAAACAGGCTGATATTGTTTTGGATATGGAGCAGTACCATTTAATCTCTAAGAGCATATCTTATATCATTACTTACAAACAAAGAATAAAAATGATACAGGCTCTTAAAGATTTTAATGTTACTATTTTTGGCGAAGGACCGTGGGAAAAATTTGCACAAGGAAAAATAAACGTTGTATCAGGCGGTGATGTAAAAGATACCGTCAACCTTATGAATCGCTCCAAAATTACACTCAACTCTCATCCTTTCCATCTTGCAGGCGGTATACACGACAGAGTGCTCAATGCTTCTGCTGTTGAGACAATGCTGCTGTGTGGCAGAGAAAAAACTGTGAATGCAGAGTTTGGCGATACTATTGCATATTGCAATCCTGTAACGTATGAGGATATTGCACAAAAAGCCGATTACTTCCTTACTCATGAGGATGAAAGACAACAAAAAGCACTTGATGCTTCCAAAATAGTTAAAGCCAAACACAAATGGTCTGACAGAGCTCAAAGCATTATGGATATTATAGACATTCGTTAAGCCTGTTAACAACGTATTTAGAACGTTCTGTAATTTCCTTCAGGCCTGCGTCTTTATACAAACAACGGCCCATTCCGACAGCTACTGCGCCTGCTTTTAAATAACATGTAAAATCATCAATAGAAATCCCTCCGGCAGGCATAAGGTTTAAAAATGGCATAGGTCTTAAAACGTCTTCTATATATTCCACTTCTCCCATTGATTTTGCAGGGAAAATTTTAATAATCGGTATTCCTGATTTCCAGGCATTGTAAGCCTCATTGGGTGTTGATACTGTAGCTATATGCGGGACTTTACTTCCTGTGCAAAATTTCAGCATATTGATTTGGAAAACAGGTGATACGATAACCTTTGCGCCTTTTAAAATAGCTTCTTGTGCACGTTTTGATGTAATTATCCCCCCAGCCATTATTGTCAAATCTTTGTTATGCGATAACTGCTCGACCGCAGGCAAAATTTGCCCTTTTTCCACAGTTATTTCAAACACCTTAATGCCGCCTTGAATCATTGCTTGTGCTTTTTCAACAGCTTCTTCGGGCTCCTGTGCTCTTATGACTGCAACTATTTTGTTTTTATAAATCGCTTCAATAGGGTTCATAATTCTCAACTATTTTGACATTTTGTCGTTTTTCTTATCCTGTTGCGACGCCTGTTTTTTTGTTTTTATTTTTATAAAATTAAATACTGTTTTGTTTTCTTCAACAATATCTTCATCTTCATATCCAAGCAGAATTTCTAAATCTTTTTTTAATTTTGTAATATCTTCATATTTTCTCAAAGTACCATCAAGCGCAATTGAAACGTCACCTGTTTCTTCTGATACAACAAGGCAAGCTGAATCAGACACTTCACTCATTCCAATAGCTGCTCTGTGTCTTGTGCCGTATTTCCAGCTGAGTTTTGGATCTTCTGTTAATGGGAGCAAAACCCCTGCCGATTTTATTGTATCGCCTGAAATAACGACTGCTCCGTCGTGCAATGGTGTGTTCGGGTGAAAAATAGTTAAAATAAGTTCTGTTGATAAAACAGCATCAAGCTGAATACCAACATCAGAGTAACTGTTAACATCTTCTTCTCTTTCCAGCACCATCAATGCACCGGTTCTTGTTTTGGAAAGATATTTTACGGATTCAATAAGTTCTTTTATTACGTTAACTTTTTGCTCTTCTTTCAGATTCTTTTTATTGAAATGAGCATGAAAGAAATTTGATTGCCCCAAATATCCTAAAAATTTTCTTATCTCGGGCTGGAATATGATAACCGCACCAAACATAATAACGCTTACCATTGTTCTTAAAAATACACCGAGAATAAGAAGATTAAATTTAATGAGTATTTCGGAGAATAACCAGGCAAAAAGAAGTATAAAAATACCCTTTACCAGTTTTTCTGACTGCGTTCCTTTGATAAATTTTTGATAAACAAGCAATAAAAATGCCGCAATAATAAGGACTTCTACAACATTTACCCAGTTAAAGGTCAAATGCAGAAATTTTAGCTGATTAACCAGTATATCCTTTATCTCTCCTAGCACTTTTTATCCTTATTTTTTCAGTCTTTCTGGAATTACATCTAATGAAACCAGATGCTCATAATTTTCTCTATCTATAATAATATCAGATTGTGAGTTATTTACAAGTACTGCTGCCGGTTTTAATACACGGTTGTAATTGCTGGACATTGAATATCCATATGCACCTGTATCATAGAAACACAGAATATCTCCTTCTTCGAGTTCCGGCATTTTTACATCTTTTATTAAAATATCGCCAGATTCACAGAATCTTCCTGCTATCGTAACAGTTTCTACAGCTTCAGCATCAGGTCTGTTTGCAACTTCTGCCGTATAAACAGCCTGATAAAGGCTGGGTCTGGGGTTGTCTGCCATACCACCGTCTACAGCTATATATTTTTTACCATGAGGCACCTGTTTTGAGCTGCCTACAGTGTATAGTGTTACTCCTGATGTGCCTATTATGCTTCTGCCCGGTTCTATGTGGATTTCAGGCTCTTCTACATTGTATTTTGCAGAGTTTTCTTTTACTGATGTAATAATTTTTTGTGCAATTTCAGCCACGGAAGGAGGACAGTCTGCCTCTGTATATTTAATTCCAAGCCCGCCGCCAAGGTTTATATGTGTGAGCTTTATACCAAATTTTTCTTGTATACGGGCAATTTCTTTCAACAACACCTCAACTTCATCATAATATATGGATGTTTCAAAAATTTGTGACCCGATATGTGCGTGAAGTCCAACAAGATTTAAATTGTTATATTGCTCTTGTAAAAGTTCGATTGCGTCATCAACCTGTGTCAGATCAAAACCGAATTTTGAATCAAGATGTCCTGTTTGTATGTATTCGTGCGTGTGGCATTCAATACCCGGTGTTACTCTTAAGAGAATATCCACTGATTTACCGTTTGATTTTGCCACATCATTTAAAAGAGCAAGTTCCAAAAAGTTGTCAACAGAAACTAAGCCAACACCAAGCTCCATTGCCATTTGCAATTCATCAAATGATTTGTTGTTTCCGTTGAACAAACATTTTTTCATATCTGCGCCGGCTGTGTATGCTGTGTAGATTTCGCCTCCGGAAACCAAATCAAACCCGAAGCCTTCTTCGTCCAGTATTCTCACTACAGCTTTTGTCATAAAAGCTTTTGATGCATAGAGCATACTTACTTTGGGATAAGCAGAAAATGCTTCTTTATATTGTTTTGCTATAGTGCGGATTGTTTTTTCATCATACACATATAAGGGAGTACCGTATTTTTCAGCTAAATCAACTAGGTCGCAACCGCCTATTTCTAAATGATTTTTGTCATTTATTTTTGTTGTAACAGGTTTTAATGATTGGTTGGCTGTGTTCATGAAATTTGTCTCCTTAATTTACCTGTTTATTGTAACACAACAAGCATTTTAAGGAAATGTTAAGACATGTAACAATATATACAATGTATTGAAATTGGATATATTAAAATGTTTTTATATAAATGTAAGTAAGAAAAAGTAAGTAAGCAAGG
>UMHU01049601.1_pt1 | contig 90514 bp, 51 predicted proteins | sample 1965591 | NCBI WGS metagenome assembly UMHU01 (sample SAMEA4836101, study PRJEB28245) | human gut metagenome | biome: gut microbiome; material: fecal sample | place: Denmark | collected 2008
ACTGAATGAAACTCTTGAAGTTAAGGGCGGCATCAGTGACGAAAGCCTGCTCACGGACAACAATATCGGCGTTGTAGCCAAAGCAGACGGCGGATTGACCGTGAAATTGGCCAAGAACCTCAATCTGGCTGACGGCAGTGTACGCATTGGAGGCACGACGGATGAAAACGGCGTTACTACTGGCGGCATTTACATCGCCAATCAGAAAGCCGTACCGACTACGAAAGATGGGAAAACGGAAGACGGCTTGTTTATTACCGGGTTAGCCAATACTGATTGGGATCCGGATAGTAATGGGATTGTTGAAAGCCGTGCCGCTACGGAAAAACAACTGAAAGCAGTGGCAGATTCTTCCGCAAAAGTTGATGCAACTAACTTGTCAAACGATAATGTAAATAGTTGGAAGACTAAATTGGGTATTACCGACACCTTACTCAGTGATGCTGGAGCATGGAAACTCACTGTAAACGGAACCGGCGAACGGTCTATTAAGAAAGATTCCGTAATTAACTTTGTTAACGGCGAAAAGGTTCAGATTACCCAGAGCGGTAATGATATTAACGTTGGCCTTGATGCGGAATTTGTTAAACAAGTAAGTGACAATACAACCAATATCACCAAATTGGACAACCGTGTAACTAAAGTTGAAGGTGATGTAACCAATGTTAAGAAAGACATTACTAAGATTAACAATGACATTACCAATATCAACCAAGACATTACTAACATCAACACTAAGATTGAAACAATCGAAGGTAAAGCGGGCGTAGCCAATGTAATTGGCGATACCGAAACCGGGGTTAAGGTTGAAAAGGTTGACGCTAATGATGCTGCGAAGGGCGTAAAAGTCAGCTTGGAAGAAAAAATCAAGGTTGGTGGTATTACAATCGATGGTAAGCTCCCGAGTGAAGGCGAAACGGCAAATCGTACAATTACAGGTTTAACCAATACTACGTGGGATGCAGATCATGTTGTTGACGATCGGGCAGCTACGGAAGGCCAGTTGAAGGACCTCTCCCAGAAAATTAAGGAAGTTGGGGAAATCAAAGACGGCGTCCGGACCTATGCCAGCGACGACAGTGGTGATAACCCGCTTAAACGGAAAAATTCAGAAGCCATGGAACTTCGCGGCGGCGCTGACAGCGATAACCTCTCTGATAACAACATCGGTGTCGTAACTAACAAGCAGAAGACGGGCTTTGACATTAAGCTCTCGAAAGATCTTAAAGGCCTCAATTCGGCTGAAATCGGGAACGTTTCCATCAGCAACAATATTACCGTGGGAATCGGTGATAAGAAGACCGTCATCACGGATAATTCGGTAACGACGGGCAACACGACGATCAACAACGATGGTCTTACGATTAAAAACGAAGATTCGTCGAAGAACATCACGATTCAAACGGGTAACGTCAACCTGGGCGGCAACGCCATTCACAACGTCGGCGAAGCGACGGAAGCGAATGACGCTATCAACAAAGCTCAGTTAGACCGTACGGTCACTGCCATCGGCGCGGGCATGAATGAAATGAGCGGCCGCATCGGCAGTCTTGATCGCCGCGTCGACCGCGTCGGTGCCGGTGCTGCAGCCTTGGCGGCTCTCCATCCCTTGGAATACAGCCCCGATGCGAAGTGGGAAGTTACGGCCGGCCTTGGCAATTACAGAAGTACCAGTGCCGTGGCCCTCGGTGCCTTCTATCGTCCGAACTACGATACCTTGTTCAGCATCGGTGCCACTTACGGCGGCGGTGAAAACATGGTGAACGCCGGCGTAACCTGGCGAATTGGTGAAGGCGAAACGAAGAACTACCCGTCCAAACAGGTTATGGCGCAGGAAATTGATACCCTGAAATCAGCCTTAGCACAGCAGAATGATAAGATCGAGTCGCAAAGCGAACAACTTGAAGAACAGAATAAGAAGATTGAACAATTGATGCAGGCTATCGAAAAATTAACGAAATAAACTGAAGACAGCGCCATGCTTGAGACTGAGGCCCTTCTCTTTTGAGAGGGCCTTGGTTTTTTTAGAATTTATGTCGTTTACTGTAAAATGAAGAGATATTTTAATAAAAAGTAAAATAACCTTATAAATACACATAGAATACATAAAATATTGACAAATATATTGGTAAAATATAGAATAAAGACGAAAAACGGTATGTCGTTGACCCTTTATGATTTGGGTACTATGACTACTAAAACGAGTCACAAAGGGGGGATCAATCGAGGTAGTACGGATTTTTTGGATAGATAGCTTCTAAATTTTTTTCATACATTTCTTTTTATATTTTTTAAATTAAAGGATACAGGAGGAAAAGCATGAATCAGATTTATAAAGTTATTTGGAGTAAAGTTCGTCATTGCTGTATCGTCGTATCTGAATTAGGAAGAAAAGAGGGGAAGTCTGTATCGTCATCCTCTCGGATGAGTAAAAAAATGGCTGTCTCCCTTGCCGTAATGGCTCTTTGTGTCGGGATGGTGTCAGGGGTAATGGCTGCTGATACGGATACAGGATGGAATCTGGGTGTTGGTAGAAGTGTTTATTCAACAACCACTGAAGAGGAAGCAACTGCGACAGGCAAGACGGCATTGATTACTGACGGCAAGACAGTTAATTTACTGGCCGGAAGAGGTATCAAGTTGACCCAATACGGAACATCCATAGATATTGGGCTTAAGTTTATCGACATGCAGACGGGCGGATCTCCGATGAATGATGCTAAAGCAACTGGGTCAGCATCTCTGGCTATCGGTCAGAATAGTGTGGTAGATAAACAACAGGGGGTGGCCGTGGGCTGGAACTCTTATTCCGGCGAGTTTGGATTTGCCGGCGGCAGCGGATCTGCTGCCGGTTTGAGTTCCGTTGCTATTGGTTATAATGCTAAAGCTGCTTTGGAAGGCTCTGTAGCTATCGGTACCGGCGTACGCATCGATCCAAGTAAATCAGACAGTGACTATAAAAAGGTCGATAGTACCTTCTCTGTTGCCATTGGGGATAAATCCTATGTCGATAAGGATTCTACCGGGTCCAATGTTATCGGGAATAAGGCCTATGTAACTGCGTCGGAATATGCAACTGTACTCGGGACGTCTGCTTATGTGAAGAGCGCAGCAAATGGCACTGCACTCGGTTATAAAGCTAATGTTACCGTGGCTGATGGGGTGGCCATAGGATCCTCTTCTGTAGCAAAGCAAAAAGCAGGTATTGCCGGATATGATCCGGAAGGAAAGGACAGAACCTCGGATACATACGGTTTTTGGAAGTCTGGCCTTGGAGCTGTATCTGTCGGTGACAAGGGCAAGACTCGTCAGATTACACAGATAGCGGCCGGCACGTACAACATGGATGCCGTCAACGTAGCCCAGCTCAAAGCGTTAAACACGAAATTGAGTGCTGATATAAAAGCAGCATCGCTGGTGGCGGGGAACAACAATATTGCTATCACCAAAGATGGAGATACCAATAAAATTAGTCTCGCAGATACGATTACCTTGGGCAGTGATACCAATGTAAATAATCAAGTGAAAGTTGACGGCTCAAACGGTCAGGTTGTAATTGGTGCTGCGGATAGTGGTATCGTAATGGGCAATCAGGAGTTTACCCTTAAGAATACCGATGGCACGGACAAGCTTGATGAAAACGGTAATGTCGTTAAACAAAGTGGTAAATACATTACAGGCTTAAGCAATACGTCTTGGGATGCAGATAATATCGTTGCAGACCGTGCCGCAACGGAAGGCCAATTAAAAGAGATTATCGGTTCTGAAATTGGTAAAATCAATGACAGCATTAAAAATACGAAACAGACTTTTGTTGGTGATAGTGGAACTAAGGTTGAAATCGGAACAACGGATACCTTAAGTCTTACCGGCGGTGCCGAGGCAAGCTCCTTGACGGATAAAAATATCGGTATCGTTAATAATGGCAAAGGCTTTAAAGTTCAATTGTCGTCCAAACTTTCCGATCTCGACAGTGTATCTACCAAGACTTTAACGGCCAGCGACAGCATAACCGTCGGCTCTGGTGATGAAACTACGGTTATCAGCGGCAATTCTGTCACTACCGGCTCCGTAACGGCAGGCAATACGACCGTTAACAGCGATGGCCTTACGATTAAGGACGGACCGTCGGTAACGAAAGATGGAATTGATGCCGGCGGCAAAGCTATTCACAATATTGGCGAAGCGACAGAAGCTACCGATGCCATCAACAAGGGAACTTTTGATACCACGATTAGCAATATCGGCTCCGGTATGAATCAACTGGGCAATCAGATTAACAAGCTCGATAACCGCGTCGATCGTGTCGGTGCCGGAGCAGCCGCCTTGGCAGCCTTGCATCCGTTAGATTTTGATCCGACTTCCCGCTGGGAATTTTCAGCAGGTATCGGTAATTACCGCGGGGCCAATGCTGTGGCCGTCGGTGCCTTCTATCGCCCGAACTACAATACCATGGTCAGCATCGGCTCGTCCTATGGCGGCGGTGAAAACATGGTAAATGCCGGTGTCACTTGGCGATTCGGTGAAGGCGGAACGGGCAATTACCAGTCGAAAGGCGCTATGGCTCAGGAAATCAACAACTTGCGGTCGGTTGTAGACGAACAGAACAGCAAACTGGCGTCACAGAACGACAAGATCGAGGCTCAGAACAGCAAGATTGAAGCTCAGAGTCAGCAGCTCGAAGAACAGAATAAGAAGATTGAACAATTGATGCAGGCGATTGCCGAGTTGAAGAAATAAGGCAGCCGTATCAATTTCTGGCAATAAGTAACGATAGCTGGGGTTCCTCTCATCGGAGGGGGACCTCAGTTTTTTTATTTTTGAAAATGTTATATATTACTGGGAATTAAAATAAAAGTATGTTTAAAATAATAAATTATTGATTTATGTGTACATAATATGTATACTTTGTTGACAATTATATAAATAATATATAGAATGGATGGAAGGTGGATACACTTCGTTATTAAAATTTTATTATTTGGTATTGCAGCGTGTTAAGCTGAGAAAGTAAAGAAGGTGGTAATTTATATATACAGCACAGCGCTGTGAGGGGAGATAACTTCTAAATTTCATCAATCGTTTCTTTTTATATTTTTTTCAATTAAAGAATACAGGAGGAAAAGACATGAATCGAATTTATAAAGTTATTTGGAGCAAAGTGCGGCATTGCTATGTTGTCGTATCGGAATTAGCAAAAAAAGACGGTAAGTCTGTATCGACTCGCGCGAGAGTCAGTAAAAAAATGGCAGCATCCCTGGCCGTAATGGCTCTTTGTGCCGGCGTGACGACCGGCGCAATGGCTGCTGATACAGCAACGGGGACGGGATCCGGTGTTGCATATGGTACGGGATCTGAGGCAACGAAGGCTACAAATACGGCAGTTGGATCAGGGGCTAAAGCTACCGGTTTGCTGGATGCAGTTGCTGTTGGTAATAAGGCAAATGCATCCGGTATGAGCGGTACAGCTATTGGTAGCAGTGCCGAGGTAACAGGTTCTTCCGGGACAGCTCTTGGTACTAAAGCTCAGGCGGCCGGTTCAGCTGTAGCTGTTGGTGTTAGTGCTCAGGCAACTGTGGTTTCTAGTATAGCTGTCGGAAATCTGGCACAAGCAACCGGGAATACTAGTATGGCCATCGGAAAGGAAGCCGCGGCTTCGAACAGTAATAGCATAGCTATCGGAAGTAAGGCAAATGCTTCCAATTCCAATAGTATTGCCATCGGTCTGTCAACGATAGCGTCCGGTGGATCTGGTGTCGCTGTAGGGAATAGGACTGAAGCTACTGGTGGTTCTTCATCTGCTTTTGGTTATGAATCTAAGGCAACTAATTCTGAAGCAACCGCGATAGGTTATAAGTCTACGACAGCATCTCGAGAATCACTTAGCATGGGACGTGGATCTGTAATTGGTTCAAATGCTGACCGTGCCTTAGCCATGGGGTACAAAGCGTACATCGGTGATGAAGCTACGCCGAGTACGGTGGTTCATGATAATGGGGTAGCTGTAAGCGGTACAACAAAAGATACGGCACAGAACTATACTAGACTTAAAGACACCATTGCTATCGGATCGGAAGCTAAAGCCTATGGTTACCAGAATATTGCTTTGGGAGCCGGTGCTAATGCTTTTAACAATCAAACCGTGGCAATCGGTAGAAGTGCAGAAGCTCGTGGGGAGTATTCGTCTGTACTCGGTTATAAAGCTGCAGCCGATGGTAGAGCTGCGACTGCCTTGGGATTCGGCGCACGTGCCTATGGTAGAGGCGCAGTAGCTATCGGTCAAGAAGCCATTACGAATACATTGGATGACTCCGCTGAGGTAGAATACAGTGTTGCTATTGGTAATAGTGCCCGAGCTGCCTCTAATTATTCCGTTGCCCTAGGTTCGCTTTCGTTAGCTATTATTGAAGACGATGTGGCTACAAAAGCATATTTGACTGATGAAAAGTTTTCAAAAAACAACGGTGTTGTTTCTGTCGGCAATAAAGCCTATACTTTAGGCACCCATGAATTTGAGGCAAACCGTCGCCGTATTACCAATGTGGCCGGTGGTGCTGACGATTATGATGCGGTCAACGTGGCACAGCTTAAAAAAGTGTATGATAAGGCCACGGACAATACAACGAAGATCTCTCAATTATCCGGTGGTTGGATGCTGGGCGTAACAACAGCACCGGACGTTAGACAAGCCGAAGACGCAACCGCAGAAGGCCTGTCGCGTGCTATTCAATCAGGTCAAATGGTGAGATTGCAGGCCGGTAGTGGTATCAAGTTAAAGCAAGATGGAACCAATGTGACGATTGGGCTCAAATTTATCGACATGCACACAGGCGGGTACCCTGTTAATGATGCCAAAGCGAGTGGTGGAGCTGCACTGGCAGTGGGCCAAAACAGTGTAGCTGATGGGATGCAAAGTACAGCTGTCGGTTTTGATACTTATGCGGGTCAGCATTCTTTTGCCGGTGGGAATCAGGCAGAGGCTGATATGGGGTCGGTTGCTATTGGTGCCTATGCGAAGGCAAAGGCTGAGCACTCTATTGCTATTGGTATAGCTGACGAATTTGATGATGGTAGTGGTACAAAGGTTCGTAAAAAAGTTGATAGTAATTCTGCCATGGCCATTGGTAGTTATTCCTATGTAGGTGAAAACTCTGAGGAATCCAATGCTATCGGTTTTGATACAGCAATCACTAATTCGGTAAATTCAACAGCAGTTGGCAGTCGAGCTAATATAGCTAATTCGAAGGAAGCTAATTCATTTGGTTACTTGGCAAAAGTAACTGATTCCGAATATGGAAGTGCTTTCGGTAGCCATGCTACAGTGACTAATGCTAACAATGCAGTGGCTCTTGGTGTATCTTCTAAAGTAGAGGGTGTCGATAGTGGTGTTGCCTTAGGTGCATTCTCCGTGGCGGATAAAAATGCAAGAATCTTTGGCTATGATCCGTCGACGGGCATGACGTTTGCATTAACTCAGGAAATGCAAGATGCTCTTACTGCATGGCGGGAGGCTTCCAAGGCATCCGTAGCCGATCCGGATAATGCAGATAAATTGAAGGCTGCTGAAGAAGCCGCGAAAACGTATCGAACTCTTGTCGGGGCCTGGGAATCTCAATTAGGTTCTGTTTCCGTAGGGGATAGTTCTAAGGGGGTAACTCGTCAGATTACGAATGTAGCCGCCGGTACATTGGATACGGATGCGGTTAACGTAGCTCAGTTGAAAGCAGTAAACACTAAAGTTGACGCCAATAAAATTAGTTTCTTCAGCGTAAATCCTGAAGGCTTTACTGTAACCAGCAATGAAGATAATAAAGGTGCTACCGGCGCTCATGCAATGGCAATCGGTGTAGACGCTTCGTCTAGTGGAATTCAAAGTATAGCGCTTGGTAAAGGTGCTGCAGCAAGTAGCGGGGATGCCATTTCTATTGGTACTCAAAGTAAAGCATTAGGCGGCACGTCTACTGCTATAGGGGAACGGGCAGAGGCAACAAGTTCAAATACAATAGCACTTGGTTCAGGTTCTAAAGCAACCGATAATTATGGTATCGCTATAGGGGCAGTTTCGCAGGCAACAGATTTACAAACTATTGCAATAGGACCGTTTGCGAAGGCTTTGGAAGAAGAGAGCATTGCTATTGGTTACTTCGCCTCGGCATCAGAAGGGGCCTATGGTGGTGTTGCTGTTGGTCGAGGCGCCGGTGTTACGTCCACAAATGGGCTGGCTCTTGGACGAAATGCTATTGCTACAATGGTAAACGGAATTGCTTTAGGCTCATTCTCTGTTACAGATCGAGATGGAAATTATCTTGGCTATGATCCGACTGTCGGCGGCGATGCTATCTTTACATCCGAAATGGAAAGTGCACTGAATGCAGCAAATGCAGCGCTTGACAAGTATTATCAAGATCAGACACAGGAAAACCTTCAAGCATATCAAGATGCTTTTAAGAAGTATCGCTTGATGGTGGCTCCATGGGTATCCGGTGCAAGTGCTGTGTCTATTGGTGATAAGGAAGAGGGCCTTACTCGCCAGATTACCAATGTGGCAGCCGGGTCTACCGATACGGATGCAGTAAACGTGGCGCAGCTCAAAGCATTAGATGCTAAGGTGACGAAGGCAGCAGCTGACAGTGCCTTAACAGCCGGTAAAAACATTAGAATCGACTCTACAACCGATGATAACGGTGTTAAAACCAATACTATCAACTTAGAAGATAAAATTACCTTAGGTGATAATACCGATGCTGCTAAGCAGGTAACGATTGATGGAAATGGCGCAACTGTTGCAGCAGGAACAGGCGACAATCAGGTTGTTGTTGATGGTTCTAAAGGCCAGATTGTTATCGGTGATGCAGCTAGTGGCATCGTTATTGGCAACCAGGACAATGGCAAAGGTGAAACTGGTGATTACATCACAGGTCTCGATAATATTAAATGGGACAAAGATAACATCGTTGAAAACCGTGCCGCTACTGAAGGTCAATTGAGTGACATCGTAGGTACAATCGGAGAGATCAGTGAAGGCATTAAAAACGCTACGAGAACGATTACCGGTGACGGTGACGCAAAAGTTGTACTCGGTAAAGACGATGCCTTAAGCCTCACCGGCGGTGCAGATACCAGCGCATTGACCGATAAAAATATCGGTGTCGTAAATAATGGCGATAAAGGTTTCAGCATTAAGTTGTCGTCCAAACTTTCCGGCCTCGACAGTGTATCTACTAAGACCTTAACGGCCAGTGACAGCATTACCGTCGGCTCCGGTGATACAACTACGGTCATCAGCGGCAATTCTGTCACTACCGGTTCCGTCACGACGGGCGACACGACCCTGAGCAATGACGGCCTTACGATTAAGGGCGGACCGTCGGTAACGAAAGATGGCATTGATGCGGGCGGCAAAACTATTTCCAATATAGGGGAAGCTAAGAGTCCTACGGATGCTATCAATAAGAGCACCTTTGATACCACGGTTAACAATATCGGATCCGGCATGAATCACCTGGGTAATCAGATTAATAAGCTCGACAACCGCGTCGATCGGGTTGGTGCCGGAGCGGCAGCCTTGGCAGCTCTCCATCCTTTGGAATACGATCCGACTACTCGTTGGGAAGTTTCGGCAGGTATCGGTAATTACCGCGGTGCGAACGCCGTAGCCGTCGGTGCCTTCTATCGTCCGAACTACGACACCATGATCAGCATCGGCTCGTCCTACGGCGGCGGTGAAAACATGGTAAATGCCGGTGTAACCTGGAGAATCGGTGAAGGCGGATCGGGGAACTACCAGTCGAAAGGCGCTATGGCTCAGGAAATCAATGACTTGCGGTCGGTTGTAGATGAACAGAACAGTAAGCTGGCGTCGCAAAGCAGCCAGATTGAATCTCAGAGTGAACAGTTATCTGCTCAAAGCAACGAAATCAAGGCTCAGCGTCAACAATTGGAAGAACAGAATCAGAAGATTGAACAACTGATGCAGGCGATTGAAGATTTGAAAAAATAAAACATAGACAACGTGCTAAGTAAGACGGAGGCCCTTCTCTTTTGAGAGGGGCCTCGTTTTTTCGATTTTCGTAAAATTTTATATATCTTGCTGACGAAGACCATGTGAGAATAAATCACCAACCCGTTTAAATCGCTCTCTGTAGCGGTAAAATGGGGTAACGATAGACCGAAAATACTGGCGCTGAAGGGATCGTATCCAGTAAAATGACAGCTTAAAATCTACTTCGAATCAATATAGTAATGATATTGATACATAAAATATAGATACTAAAGCGTTGGTTTGGACTTAAATAAACCTTTCCGGTGGAGATTGAAAAACGGAGATAAGCAACGTATTCCCCGGAAATTCGTATATTTTGGTGATTTATTAATCGTGCTTGAGTAAATAAATTTATTTGAAACGCATGTTTATTATCAATTAGATATATAATATTTATCTATAATGAACGATATAAAACAGTTAGTTGACAATTTTACACCATATCTATAAAATAAAAATCAGAGAAGACTAGCACTAACAATGTGTTTTAAAGTGAGAATATTTATTACATGATGGGGGTGCGAAAAGGGGCGGTTTAAATGAATAAAGTGTATAAAGTTATTTGGAATAAGGTAAAACATTGTTATGTTGTCGTATCGGAGATTGCCAAGAGTAATGGTAAATCAGCGGCGATGAAAATGCAGTCAGGGAAAAGTATCGCTGCGGCTTTGACGGTCTTTGCACTGTGTCTCGGTATGACGGGCGTTGTAAGTGCTGCTGAGAATACGGAAGGTACCGGGCTGGGAGTTGCTATTGGTAATAATTCTACCGCAAAGGATCGTTCGGCTGTTGCTGTCGGAAAAAAAGCAAACGCGCAGGGCTTTGGTTCGATTGCTATTGGGGAAACCGCAGACGCTCCATCCAATTATGCAGTAGTTCTTGGGTACGGGGCAACTGCTGTTAAGGGGGGAATCCTTGATAGTAGTGATGGTTCTGTTGCTATTGGTCAGGTGGCTAAAGTAACAGGTAGCACAGCTGTTGCCATTGGTTACGATTCAAATGCAGGTGTTAATTCGGTGGCTCTTGGTGCAAGCACTCAAGCAGCAAGTAATTCTTCGGCTATTGGGCTAGAAGCGAAAGCACTGGGCGCTGGATCTGCAACTTTTGGTTATTCCGCTAATAGTTCGGGACTCTATTCAACTGCGATTGGCTTTTCGTCAAATGCAACGCAACAAGATTCGACCGCTATTGGTGACAGTGCAATGGCTACGGCCCAAGGTTCTATGGCCTTTGGACACTCCGCTAATAGTACGGGGACGTATTCAACCGCTATTGGAGAAGAGGCCGCAGCTACGAAGCAAGGGGCTATGGCCTTTGGTCACTCCGCGAAGGGGACGGGTTTATATTCAACCGCTATTGGTGAGAAGGCGGAAGCCACGGCTGAAGGCGCTATGGCCTTTGGACACTCCGCTAATAGTACGGGAATATACTCAACTGCTATTGGAGAAGAGGCCGCAGCTACGAAGCAAGGTGCACTGGCCTTTGGCCATTCTGCTAAGGGCACGGGAAATTATTCAATGGCTATCGGTGACAGTGCTAAAGCAAGTGGTCTGTATGCAGTGGCAATAGGCCTTCAGTCAAACGCCTCTGCTGAGTCGGCAGTGGCCTTGGGGACTAACTCCATTGCAAGTATTACCTACAGCGTAGCTCTTGGTGACGGTTCTGCGGCTACTATCAAAGGTGGTGTAGTTGGTTATGACCCAAGTGGTAAGTATGCAACGGATTTTGATGAGTTGCTCAAGACGGGAACTCCTTGGAGATCGACACTTGCAGCTGTTTCCATTGGCAACAGTGAAAAAGGGTCTACCCGTCAGATTACCAACGTGGCTGCCGGTACCTTGGATACCGATGCTGTCAACGTTGCTCAGCTCAAGGCTTTAAACGAGAAAGTAGATAACAGCGCCCTATCTTCCGGTAAAAATATTACGGTTCATACGACGACGGATACCAACGGCGTTAAGAAAAATACGATCGATTTGAACGATAATATTACTTTTGGCAGTGATGCAGCGCCCGAGAAAGAGGTAAAAGTCGATGGTACGAAAGGTCAGGTCGTCATCGGCAATGCTGCTAAGGGAAGCGGCCTTGTTATCGGCAATCAGGATGTCACGACAACGTCCGGTAAGAAGGCAAGTGGGAAATTTATTACCGGTCTCAGCAATATTACTTGGGATAAGGTCAATATCGTTAAAGACCGCGCTGCTACAGAAGGCGAGTTAAAAGACGTATCTGATTCTATTAAAAGCATTAGCGAAACTGTCGGAATGGGAACTCGTGAATTTGTCGGAGATGAAATTTCTTCAGATAAGCAGGTCAGTGTCAAACTTGGGGAAACCATGAATCTTAAAGGCGGTGCTGATGTTACGAATTTATCCGACGGCAATATCGGCGTCGTAACGAATTCCAATAAAGACGGCTTCGATATCAAGTTGTCGAAAGACATCAAGGGCCTCAATTCGGTCACGACGGGCAACACGACGGTAAACAATAACGGCCTTACGATTAAAAATGAAGATTCGTCGAAGAACATTACCATTCAGAACAACAATGTCAACATGGGCGGCAATGTCATTACGAATATTGGCGAAGGTACGAACCCGACGGATGCTATTAACAAAAATCAATTTGACCGTGAAATCAGCCAAATCAATAACGGTATGGGTCAGGTAAATAATCGCATCAGCAAGCTTGATAACCGTGTCGATCGTGTCGGTGCAGGTGCAGCTGCTTTGGCAGCCTTGCATCCGCTGGACTTTGATCCGACATCCCGGTGGGAATTTTCGGCCGGTATCGGTAACTACCGCGGCGCCAATGCTGTGGCCGTCGGTGCCTTCTATCGTCCGAACTACGATACCATGATCAGTCTCGGCTCGTCTTATGGCGGCGGTGAAAACATGGTCAATGCCGGCGTAACCTTCCGGATTGGCGAAGGTACCACCAAGGTCTATTCATCGCAGGATGCATTGGAACGGGAAGTTGACAGCTTGAGATCCGTTGTCGATGAACAGAATCGTAAACTGGAATCTCAGAGCCAACAACTTACGGCACAGAATAATAAGATTGAGTCGCAGAGTGAACAGTTGGCAGCTCAGAACAATAAGCTTGAAGCGCAAAACAGTAAGATTGAAGCCCAGAGCCAGCAATTGGAATCCCAGGGTAAGCAGTTGGCAGAACAGAGCCGGCAGATTGAACAATTGATGCAGGCTGTTGCCGGATTAAAAAAATAGAATCGCTGAATATCGTGTAACATCTACGCGGTAACGAAAGGGTCCTCTTTTCAGAGGGCCCTTTTTGTGATGTTTCTTCATTTACAAAGCAAATTTTGTAAAGAAAATTTAAATTATAAAAAATACGAAATGGGTAATATCGATTTGTAATGAATAATTACTATTAATTTTATTGACAAATTTTAAAGCAATCTATAAAATATGACCATAAAAGTCTAGATTAAGAATGACTTGTTTTAACTGGAGTGCATTTGTCAAATTGATGTAATGCTGCGGTAAAAACAGGCGTGGAGGGGATACGTGATAGGGCGGCCTATTGGTTAAATTATGTGTCGAAATAAAGAATGCCGTTGAAGATCTAAAAGAGATCTGAGGGGGGTTCCGTTGTAGTATTGTGTCTGTTTCTTGTCGTTGTGTAGTTTGATTATCCATTACTATTGGGGGAAATGAATATGAACAAAATTTACAAAGTCGTTTGGAGCAAAGCAAAGAATGCGTATGTCGTAGTTTCTGAAATCGCCAAGAGTCACAGCAAACCTGTGTCGACAAAATTGAACGCAGGTAAATCTGCTGCCGCCGTCTTAGCGGTTTTAGCATTGGTATCTGTTCCCGGTGTTGCGACTGTTCAAGCTGTATCTGATATTAAAATTGGTGACGGTTCGAAAACCAACAGTTATGTTGGTCAGGTAGGTAGTATTGCTATCGGTAACAATGCCTCTGTTGAAAATATGTATGGTAATCAGGAAACCACCTTTACCTTTGGTCAGACCGATCAGACCCAGTTGGCAGCCGGTATTGCTATCGGCCAGAATACCTACGCTCGCTCCGGCAGCATCATGATCGGTGACCATAAATATGTCGGTGCTCTCGGCGATGTTACGGTTGACGGTTCATCGAATACCGGTGTAAGAGCGAAGTCTTTGTACATTAACTCCACAACCCTCGGTGCCAACGCCTACAATTCAGGCTCCTTTTCTACGGTAAACGGCTCTTATTCTATTGCAACATCTGACTATCAAGGTCTTGGCGGCTTTGCCGGTATTTTTGACGGACCGAAAGCGGCCAAAAACTTTGGTGCCAACATTTACGGTTCCTTGAACAGCATTGAATCGGCCACCTCTTCCTCTAACTATTCCGGTGTTGCCAGCAGTGTCATCGGTACGGCTAATAGAACGGCCAACTCCAACGGTGCTCTGATTTTCGGTGCCGGCAATGAAATTACTAACTCCATTACGTCTATTTCTGCTCCCTCGAGCGGCGGTGCTTCGGCGAAAGAGTTGCAGACCACTTTGATGACCAGTATTAAAAACTCTCAAAGCGGCGGTGCAACCCTTGCTATCGGCGGCGGCAATACGGCTGATTACACCCAGAAGACTTCCATCATCGGTGTAAACAATACCGTTAAAGGTACGAGCAGCAACATCAGCCAGTATAACTCGGTAACCGGTTTTAACAACACGGCTACCAATGTAGACAATACGATCGTTGTTGGTACTAACCGGACTGTCTCTAACTTGGCGAATACCGTTGTTATCGGTACTGCAGATTCTGCTACCACGACGACGGCCAATGACGCTGTGGCTATCGGCAGCAATGCCAATACAACCGTTGACGGCGGTGTCGCCTTGGGTTCCGGTTCTGTAGCCAGTGTGGCATCCGGTGTTGCCGGCTATGACCCGAGCACGAAAGAGGCTTCTACGACGGACTCCGCAACTTGGAAATCTACCTTAGCCGCTGTTTCTGTTGGCGTTCCGACGGATGGCGGTGCCGCTACGGCAACTCGCCAGATTACGGGTGTGGCTGCCGGTATGCAGGATACGGATGCTGTAAACGTCGCCCAGCTCAAATCCTCTAAAGTAACTTTGACACCCGGTGAAAATGTTACGATTGATTCTGTAACAAACGCTGATGGTACTACCTATACCATTAAAGCTACCGACACCAATACGACTTTGGCCAGCGGTACAATTTCCTATGCCGGTGCTGACGGTACTTTAGTATTGACCGATTCTACCGGTAAAACTGTTGAAGTAACGGGCATTAAGAACTCCTATGTAACCAGTGCAGCCTTGAACGGTAATACCTTGACCCTCACTCGTAATGACGGCGGCACGGTTACCGTAGACGGCATCGCATCTTCGGCAGATATTACTTCTTTGACGAATACGGTAAATGCCAATAAAACGCACTTCTACAGCGTCAATTCTACTGATACAACAGCTGGCAATTACAACAATAACGGCGCTACCGGTACGAATGCGTTGGCTGCCGGTGTAGCGGCTAGTGCTCAGACAAACAATTCCGTTGCTGTAGGTACGAATGCTCGTGTTCTGGGGAATGGCGGTAACAGAGACACCGGCACCGGCAGCATTGCAATTGGTGAAAACGCCCTGGTTACTACTAACGGTCTTAATTTGACCAGTATCGCTATGGGTAAAGGGGCAACTGTATTGAATGGCAGTGGTAAACAGGATAGAGCCTTAAGCTTCACGCCGGATAACTACACTTCCGCTAGCGACCTTCCCATTGATCCGGATAAGTCTCCCGGCGGTATCGCCATCGGTGCCAATGCCTATGCTCGTACAGGCAGCGTGCAAATCGGTTCTCACACCATGAAGGGCTATACCATGGGCGGTTCTGAAATCAATGACCAGTCCCAGGCAAACCTGGTAGGCATGACGACTATCGGCTCCAACTCCTACAATAAAGGTGCCTTGGGTAGCATGCTCGGTGCTTACTCTGTCATGACCGGCAGTTTCACCGGTGCCGGCGGTTTCAACAGCCTTCTCTACGGCTCGCAGAATTTCGGTGCCAACGTAGTCGGTTCTCTGAACAGCATTCGTTCTGCCGGTTACAGTGGTTCCAGCGGTATTGCGAACAGCATTGTCGGTGTAGCCAACATTGCTGAAAATGCTAACGGTGCACTCATTTACGGTGCCGGCAATAAAATTACCAACTCTGTACAATCCATTAGCGGTATCGATACCTTGACCAGCACGTTAACGGTTGATGAAATGGCTGATGCATTACGTAAGGGGATTCAAAGCTCCGGTGGCGGCGGCTCTACCTTAGCTGTCGGCGGCGGCAACACGGCCGACTATACGCAGAATACGGCTATCATCGGGGTAAACAATACGGTTACCGGTACAAGCTCCGATATTGCTCAGTATAACTCCGTTACGGGCTATAAAAACACGGCAACTAACGTAGACAATGTAACCATCACCGGTATCAACAATACGGTCACCGATACCAAGACGGCCGTTGTAATCGGTGACAACCGTACCTTGACCGGCGTTAATAACAACGTCATCATCGGTTCTTCCGATGCAGGCACTACGACAACGGTTAATAATGCAGTAGCTGTCGGTCGAAATACAAACGTATCCTATGACGGCGGCGTAGCCCTCGGTGCGAACTCGTTGGCTACGGTAGACAAAGGGGCTATCGGTTATGATCCGTTGGGAAACATTACCGATACGGACAGCATTGGCGCACTTAACAAAACACAATATGATGCGCTTAAATCCTCTATCGCAACGAGCAACGATACGGTAAATAGCTTGACTTCGGACATTGCCGACTTGAAACAGCAGCAAAGTCAGTATAGCAGATGGTCTAATGAATATTATGACCTTCAAGACCAGATTGATGCCAAACAGACAGAACTGACTGCGGCTCAAAATTCCTTATCTGCTGACCAAACTGAAATGAATAAGTTAGTTTCCACTTGGCAGGCAACCGGCGCAGCTGTATCCGTAGGTGACAGTGCAACCGGCTTAACCCGTCAGATTACGAACGTAGCTGCCGGTACGAATGATACCGATGCCGTAAATGTGGCTCAACTCAAACAGGTAGCGGCTGCAGCAGAAGATGCAGGAAAGACAACTTTGAACTTCACTGGTGATGACACTTCCGCTGCCAATACGATTGCCCGCGGCAATGGTCAAACCTTGAACATTATCGGTGGTGCAACAGCAACGGATGCTGATGGCAACAGCTTATTGACTGATAACAATATCGGCGTTGTAAAAGACGGCGACAATGCTCTGAAAGTGAAACTGGCGAAAGACCTCACCATGGCTGATGGCAGCATTGCCTTCAATAACGGTGTGAAGCTGTCCGGCGATGGCCTTAGCAATGGCGGCCAGAAGATTACCAACGTTGCCGCCGGTGAAGCCGATACCGATGCCGTCAACGTATCGCAGTTGAAGGGCAGCACCATTAAGTCCGGCACGGCAAACTATGCCGATAACGGTACCGGTACCATGACCTTAACCATGGAAAATGGCGACACGGTTACCGCTACCGGCTTGCGGGACAAGTTCATCAACGGTGCATCTCTGGCTAACAACACCTTGACCATTACTCGTAACGACGGCACAAATTTCGCTGTTAACAATATTGCGACTATGGACGATATTTCGAATCAAGTCGGTGACGTAGCCTTAAACTTTGCCGGTGACGATGCTACTGATAAAGTAACTACTAAAAACAAAGGCACCCTCAACATTACCGGCGGTGCAGCCGGCGACAACTTGACCGACGACAACATCGGCGTTGTAAAATCCGCTGATGACACCTTACAGGTTAAGCTGTCGAAAGACTTGAACAATCTGAACAGTGTCCGTGTCGGCGGTTCTAAAGAAGGCGAAGGCATTTACATCGCCAAGCAGTCTGTAAACAACTCCAAGGGTGTGGCTGAAGAAGGTAACTACATCACCGGCTTGACCAATACGACTTGGAATCCGACGGCTAACGGTTATGTAACCGGCCGTGCTGCTACGGAAGATCAGTTGAAATCCGTTTACGACACGATCAACTCCAATGTGACGGCCAACAAGGTAGCTGCCGGTAAGAACATCAGCGTTGAAGTAAATGCAGATGGCACCGGTACAAAGGTATCCTTGGAAAACAACATCACCTTAGGCTCCGATACGGATACAGCAAAACAGGTCAACATCAACGGTGACGCCGCAACGGTGACGGCCGGTGACGGTGCCAATAAGGTCGTCGTTGACGGTGCAAATGGTCAAGTCACCATTGGTGGCACGGCTAATGGCGGCATTGTCATGGGCAACCAGAGCAATGTAGTCGGCACAAAAGCTGACGGCACTAAGGATTCTCAGAAAGGTCAGTTCCTCACGGGCCTCGACAACACGAAATGGGATCCTGCAACCCAGGGCATCGTTGAAAATCGTGCAGCGACGGAAGGTCAGTTGAAAGATGTAGCTGACAACATTTCTAAGCAAATCAGCGACATCGATACGGCCGTTAAATCCTCCAGCCGTGTCTTTGAAAGCGACAGCGGTGCCGATAATCAGGTAACCCGTAAGAATACGGATGCCATGAAACTGAAGGGCGGCGCTGATGCCAACAACCTCTCCGACAACAACATCGGCGTCGTAAACAACAGCGACGGCACGGGCTTTGACATCAAGTTGTCGAAAGACATCAAGGGTCTCAACAGTATTGAAGTGAACAATGTTGAAGTCAACAATAAGATTACCGTCGGTACCGGTGACAACCAGACGATCATCGAAGGCAATACGGTGAATACCGGCTCCGTAACGACGGGCAACACGACGATCAACAACGACGGTCTCAAGATTGTAAACGAAGATTCGTCGAAGAACATCACCGTCCAGAACAACAACGTCAGCATGGGTGGCAACCGAATTCAAAATGTCGGCGATGCTACGGAATCGACGGATGCCATCAATAAAGGCCAGTTCGACCGCGCCATCAATAATATCGGCACGGGAATGAATGAAATGAATAACCGTATCGGCAACCTCGACCGTCGTGTCGATCGCGTCGGTGCCGGTGCCGCAGCCCTGGCAGCTCTCCATCCGTTGGAATTCAGCCCGGAAGCGAAATGGGACATCTCAGCCGGTGTCGGTAACTACCGCGGTGCTAACGCCGTTGCCATCGGGGCCTTCTATCGACCCAATGTCAACACCTTGGTCAGCATCGGCTCCTCCTACGGCGGTGGTGAAAACATGATCAACGCCGGCGTAACCTTCCGAATCGGCGACGGCGAAACGATCAACTACCCGTCCAAGAAGGTTATGGCACAAAAGATTACTGATTTAGAATCAGTTGTATCCCAACAGAACAATAAACTTGAAGCACAAAGTGAACAGCTTGAAGCACAGAACAAAAAGATTGAAGAATTGATGAAAGCTGTAGCTGCTTTAACGAAATAAACTGCTTAGGGCAAAGATATGCGCCGGCAGTCAGGACGAGGCTCCTCTTTGATAGAGGGGCCTCGTTTTTTGTGTGTTAAAAATGAAACAGAAAGGGTTAAATCTGCGAGTTATAACTGAGATGCAATGTACAATTCGTTTTGAATATAGATTCGCTAAAATGCTTAACTTGACAAATTCTGTCAAGTTAAGGTAAAATGAGGGAAACTAAGAAATACAAGTTCTTAACTATTTAGAAAGCTCGATTAGATAAACAATTAAGAAATAGATAAATTTAAATTATTTTTACAAGGGGAATTTGAATATGAACAAACAATATAAGGTAATTTGGAGCAAGGTAAAAAACAGCTATGTCGTCGTATCGGAATTAGCGAAGAGAAGCGGCAAGGCTGTATCGATAAAATCGCAGACCGGTCAGACGTTTGCTGCTATTCTCACGGTGTTGGCCCTTTCCATGGGCGTAACCGGACTTGCCAGTGCAGCGGCTAATACGGAAGGGACCGGTGCCGGCGTGGCTGTTGGTACATCTTCTGAAGCGACCACGTATATGGCGGCAGCCGTAGGGAATTCGGCGAAAGCTACCGGTTCGGCTTCAACTGCGATTGGCTATAACACTAAAGCATCCGCCAGTAATACCGTAGCTCTCGGCAGTAGTGCAGAGGCATCCAATACCTCTGCTATCGCCATTGGTAACAGATCTAATGCATCCGGAAGCAATAGTGTAGCTATTGGACCAAGCGCTGCTGCATCCGCGCGATACAGCACCGCCCTTGGTTCTTCCGCATCCGCAACCGGTGATTACAGCTTGGCTTCCGGCTATCAAGCAAATGCATCCGGTTCTTATGGCCTTGCTAGCGGTTACCAATCGCAAGCCACTGCTTATTACACCACCGCTGTTGGTTACCAATCCAAAGCAACCAGCTCCAGCGCATCCGCTTTTGGTAACGGTGCTAACGCATCCAACTATTACGCTTTGGCCTTAGGCTACAACTCGGCTGCGGCAGGTAATAGTGCTGTCGCTATCGGTAACGCTGCTAACGTTGCTTCGACGGCTGCCAACTCCGTCGCTATCGGTAAAAGTGCGTCCGCTGCTTCCAGCAACTCCGTGGCTTTAGGTCAGAACTCCTTGGCAGATACGACCGGCGTAGCGACTACCGGCTATTTGACCGACGAAGCCTTCAGTGCAAGCAACGGCGTCGTATCGGTCGGTAATGCTACTTATACCGATGCCAGCGGCAAAACGGTTGCTGAAAACCGTCGTCGTATCACCAACGTTGCAGCCGGTGCCGACGATTATGATGCTGTTAACGTAGCACAGCTTAAAAAATTGGAAAGCAATGTAAACACCAGCATTACTGATTTAAATACTGATTTGACCTCTAAAATTGATGCAAATAAAATTTCTTATGTTTCTATAAATTCTGCCGCCAGCGGCAATGCAAATAATGACGGTGCAACCGGTTCCAATGCCATCGCTATCGGCCCGACTTCTACGGCATCCGGCACATTATCTACGGCAGTAGGTGCGTCTTCGGCAGCATCTCACAACTATGCAACAGCCTTGGGTACGGCTGCGACTGCTAAAAACGCATCGTCCACGGCTGTAGGTTATCAGGCAACGGCTGAAGCTGTAAATGCGACGGCTGTAGGCAGCGATGCCACGGCCAGCGGGTCCAGCTCGGTGGCTCTTGGTGATGAAGCCAGCGCAACCGAAGACTATGCTCTTGCATTAGGCTATAAAGCTGACGGTTCCGGCAACTCTGCCGTAGCAATTGGTCGTTCTTCGGCAGCTTCTGCTGATCGTGCGTCTGCCTTAGGTTATAGTGCTAAAGCGACCGGTCTTTACTCCACGGCTCTTGGTACCAGCACGACTGCTAGCGGTGAACGTGCTGTAGCTCTTGGTAATCAGGCGTCTGCTACCGGTGCCTCTGCGATTTCTATCGGCAACCGTTCTTCTTCTTCCGGTGCGACTTCGATTGCTATCGGCTCGACGTCTACGGCTGCCAGTGGTGGTATAGCCCTCGGTATTTCTTCTAAAGCAACCGCTTCATCCTCTATGGCATTAGGTCAAAACACTTCCGCTACTGAGTATCTCTCTATGGCTCTTGGTAATTTTTCCTCTGCTTCTGCCAACAATGCCATTGCTATGGGCTATTTGGCAAAAGCGAAGAACACCAGCTCCACGGCTATCGGTAACCGTGCCGAAACAAACGGCATTTACTCCTTAGCCTTTGGTGACCGTGCTTATGTAGGCGGTGTGAATAGCGGTGACGGATCCGGCACTGATGTGTCCGTTCCTAACGAACGTAAAAATACGGTTAGTGAAGAACGTATGACCAATCCCCTTAATACTGATAAATACAGCTTCTCCATGGCGATGGGTACCGATGCGAAAGCCTATGGCTACCAGGATACAGCCATTGGCAGCGGTGCCGAAGCTTATGATACCAACACCTTGGCTGTCGGTTTCACATCTCGTGCAAAAGGTCATTTCTCCAGCGCTATCGGCAGCCAGGCTTCGACCAGCGGTAAATATGCAACGGCCTTAGGCTTCTTATCCAATGCCTCGGCAGAATCGGCCAGCGCTTTGGGCGATCAGACGACGGCGAATATTGCCGGCGGTGTTGCTCTCGGCAGCAAATCCAAAACGAACGTTGCTTCCGGTGTCATCGGCTACGATCCGAGCGGTACCATTACCTCTCAGGCCGATATCTTGGGCAGCAACCAGGCTGCGTACACTCAGCTTCAGTCCGACATCGCAACAGCTCAGTCTACGGTAGATTCCTTGTCCAGTGACGTCGTTGCCTTGCAGACGGCAAAGAATACGGCTACCGGTTCTGATTTGACGTCTATTAATAGCCAGATTACGGCAAAAGAAGCCGAACTTTCTACGGCTCGTGCTAACTTGGCCAGCCTTCAGGCTCAATCGAATGCACTTGTTTCCACTTGGCAGTCCACGGCTGCTGCTGTTTCCGTCGGTAACAGCGAAACGGGCTTAACCCGTCAGATCACTAACGTCGCTGCCGGTACCTTGGATACGGATGCTGTCAACGTAGCACAGCTCAAAGCCTTGTCTGAAAAAGTAGCACAGGATGCTAAAGACAGTGCTTTATCCTCCGGTAAAAATATCACCGTTAACACGTCCACCGATGCCAATGGTGTTAAGACCAATACCATCGACTTGAATGATACCATTACCTTGAATAACGCAGCTGATGCAACCAATAAGGTAACGGTTGACGGCACGACTTCGACCATCACGGCAGGTACCGATGCAAATGCGGTAACGGTAAACGGCGGCAACGCCACGATTACGGCCGGCACCGGCGACAACCAGGTAACGGTCGACGGCTCTAAAGGCCAGGTCGTCATCGGCGATGCAACCAGCGGTATCGTAATGGGTAACCAGGAAGTGACTACGACTAACGGTTCCACTGAAAGCGGTAAATACATCACCGGTCTCGACAACACAACTTGGGATGCTAATAATTATGTAGCTGACCGTGCCGCAACGGAAGGTCAGTTGGCCCAGATTGCAGGCAATATCAGCGACATCAACACCAGCATCGGTGAAATCAATAACGCGAAGCGCGGTTTCGTCAGCGATAGCGGTGAAAAAATCGAACTCGGTAAAGATGACGTCTTGAACCTTAAGGGCGGTGCCGATACCAGCTCCTTGACCGACGGCAACATCGGTGTCGTAAACAACGAAGCCGGCAACGGTTTTGATATTAAATTGTCGTCCAAGCTTTCCGGCCTTGACAGTGTAGAAACGAAGTCCCTGACCGCCAGCGATAAGATTACCGTTGGCTCCGGTGATACGACGACGTCCATTACCGGCGACACGGTAACGACTTCTTCGGTTGTAACGGGCAACACGACCGTCAATAACAGCGGCCTTACCATTGCCAACAGCAGCGATTCGTCCAAATCCATTGCCGTTACGTCTGACAACGTCAGCATGGGCGGCAACCAGATTCATAACGTAGCTGCCGGTACAGCTGCAACGGATGCCGTAAACGTCAGCCAGTTGAACAACGTCGTTACCAATATCGGCAACGGCATGGGTGAAATGAGCAACCGCATTAATCGACTCGACGATCGTGTCGACCGCGTCGGTGCCGGTGCAGCCGCCTTGGCAGCCCTTCACCCCTTGGATTTCGATCCCGATTCCCGTTGGGAAGTAGCAGCCGGTGTCGGTAACTACCGCGGTGCCAGCGCTGTTGCAGTCGGTGCCTTCTATCGCCCCAACAACGATACCATGTTCAGCATCGGTTCGTCCTACGGCGGCGGTGAAAACATGGTCAACGCCGGCGTAACTTGGAGAATCGGCGAAGGCTCGAGCAACACCTACTCGTCCAAGAAAGCCATGGCTAACGAAATTGACAGCTTGAAATCTGTCGTATCTCAGCAAAATGACAAACTCGAAGCACAGAACCAGAAGATTGAAGAATTGATGGCAGCTGTCGCAGAATTAACCAAAAATAAATAAGTGTTCATGTCCATCGAAAGATGGCCTCCGAAGCACCGAGAATCCCGTGAAATATGGGATTCCCGGTGTTTTTTTGATGTAAGAATTCCTCTATTAGAATCGTCTGACCTCCCTGTACTGAAACTGAATTAATGCTTATATTTTAATAAGAATAGATACAAATAATTGACAATTATTATGCTGAAATATAGAATAAAAATGGAATAATGCCCTAACAATTAGTTATAACTGAAATTTTATTGTCATTATCTATAACGGTTCGGGAGGCTTTAAAATGAATAAACAGTATAAGATTATTTGGAGTAAAGTAAGGCATTGCTATGTCGTCGTGTCGGAGCTGGCAAAGCGAAGCGGAAAGACAAAATCTGTCAAAATGCAGTCCTGTCAGAAAGTTGTCGTGACGCTTACGGTCTTAGCCCTTTCATTGGGAATGACCGGCATCACCAGTGCGGCTAATAATACGGCAGGTTCAGGTGATGGGGTTGCTGTGGGGGCAGGGTCTTCAGCTGAATTTGATACCAGTGTAGCCGTAGGTCAAAACGCTACGGCTACACTGGCAAATTCTACTGCTATAGGACAAGGAGCCACCGTTTCTCAATCTGCTTCTGGCGGTACTGCCATAGGTCAAGGGGCAACGGTTAATGTTAGTGGTGGTGTAGCTCTTGGGGCCGGTTCAGTAGCTAATGTTGGTCTGGGTGGAAGAGTGTATACTCCATCAGGTACTACAGTGGGATTTCCTGACCTAATAAGCCCCGCATGGATGACAAGAACCTATGGGGCTGTATCTATAGGTGTTACTGACGCGAATGGTGTTGCTTCAGAGACTCGGCGAATCGTCGGATTAGCTGCGGGCTCCCAGGATACGGATGCCGTTAACGTAGCTCAATTGAAGCTTCTGGATTCCAAGGTAAATTCTATTAAACCGACCTATTTTGCTGTAAAATCCACCGACACGGAAAATCAGACAAATAACGGCGCTTGGGGAAATGAATCTATAGCTATCGGTCCGAGTGCCAAAGCAACATGGGACAATGCTTTAGCTATCGGTAAATCAACTCTTGCCGCTGCTGATGACGGCGTTGCTTTGGGTTCTAACTCATACAATATCGTTACTTCTAAAATTCGTGGCTATATCCCGACATCGGTAACGTTAACTGAAGCGCAACAAACAACGCCGACTTGGCGAGCTACTATGGGGGCTGTAGCCATAGGTATTACGGCCGAAGATTCTACGGGTGCGATTACAACGGCTACCGGAACGCGTCAAATTGCAGGGCTGGCTGCCGGTACGCAAGACACGGATGCCGTCAACGTTGCTCAGTTGAAAGCGGTTAATGATAAAGTTGATGCTAATAAGATTTCTTTTGTGTCGATAAATGAAAAATCCCGCGGGGAAAATGATAATAAAGACAACGACGGTGCCACCGGTGACGATGGCATAGCTATCGGTGTTTTTGCCGCGGCAACGGCTCCTAACACAACGGCTATGGGGCAAAAAGCTAAAGCAACCAATTATAATGCTATCGCTTTAGGCGATTTTGCCAATGCATCCGGTATAGGTTCTACAGCCGTGGGCGATTCTGCCATAGCTTCCGGCCATTCAACGGTAGCGGTAGGTAGTGAATCCAATGCAATGGGAATGGATTCGATAGCGTTAGGCCGCGAGGCTAAAGGTACAGCTAATCAGGCGACAGCTGTTGGTGGTAAATCTGTTGCCAAAGATATTAATTCCTTGGCTGTCGGCTTTGAATCTAATGCTGCAGGTCGCTTTGCCAGTGCTTTAGGCAGCGGTGCTACAACTGACAATGACTTTGCTACGGCTGTCGGTTATGGGGCAAATGCGGCGGCTATATCGGCGACAGCCTTAGGGGAAAAATCCACGGCCGATATTGCAGGCGGCGTAGCACTTGGCAGCTCGTCAAAGACAAATGTAAACTCCGGCGTATTGGGCTACGATCCGAGCGATAAGATTACAACACAAGAAATCTTGCTTGGCGACAATAAAGATACCTATGATAATTTGCAGACTGAAATCACTACTGCCCGGAGTAATGTATCGTCCTTGGCTACCCAAATTCTTAAGTTGCAAACTGAGTACGAGACAGCTAATGAAACACGCCGGACTGAAATTGTTAATGAAATAAAATCGCTCAATACACAATTTTTGTCAGCTCGTGCCGATTTACAAGACAAAGTATCAGCAGCCAATAAGCTCGTATCCACATGGCAGGCAACCGGAGCTGCCGTCTCCGTCGGTAATAGCGAAACCGGCTTAACTCGTCAGATTACGAATGTGGCAGCCGGGAGTGAAGATACCGATGCTGTTAATGTGGCACAATTGACATCCTTATCGGATAAGGTAGATGCTAACAAGATTTCTTATGTGTCTATTAATACAAAAAGAGATGCCAATAAAGATAATGACCAAGCAGGTGTGCCGGATGATAAGTCCAGCCGAGATGCAGCAGTTATCGGTTCGAACAATATTACTACCGGTCTGGGTAACTGGAATCTTGTTGCAACTGGTTTTGGCAATACCATAAAAAATATCTCCTACGATGCTGCTACGGATAGCGTAGCCGAAAAACAGCTTAATAACACCTATGTATATGGTAATGAAAATATTGCACGCAATGGGATTGCTATCGGCAGACGAAATGTGATTACCGGAGATAGCAGTTCAGATAATATTGCTATTGGTTTTAACAATAAAAATTACGGTAATCGCAGTGTAAACATTGGTAATTATACGTTGACAAACGGTGTAGATTCGATTGCCGTTGGTTTTAGTTCAAAAGCCCGTAAAACAGATGCTATTGCCATCGGGGGATATACTGAGGCTAATCAAGTCGGTTCGATTGCTATCGGTCAAGGGGCTGTAGCCAATACCGGTGGTTTAGCATTAGGTTACAATAGTTTGGCCGACCGGAGTCAGGGCTCTATCGGTTACTTCACTACTCTGGGTTCGACAGACCAAGCGGCCATAGCAGAAAAATTAGGTAAAACCGCTGAGTATAATCAGTTAGTTACTACAATTAACGGCTATTCGGGTTTAGCAGCCCAAGAAAGTCAATATCGTGCTTATATCAGAGAACGCCAGAATAATGAAGATTTATTGAGTGCCGAAATAGAAAACCTCTATAAGAATCCTGAAGGCAGTGCCGCATATAATGCAAGTTTAGCTAAAATCAGAGAGTATCAGCAGAAGATTAAGGAAAATAATGATGGTGAAAACTCTTTAAGTAGCATCGTTTCGACAAATAATCCGGATTATGTGAAATTACAGGCTGCTCGTACAGAGTTGAGAAATATGTTTGCCGCATACATGTCGACTGCAGATGCTGTTTCGGTAGGCAATGTAGAAAAAGGTATCTATCGTCAAATTACCGGGGTAGCAGCCGGCAGTGAAGATACGGATGCTGTCAACGTAGCTCAACTTAAAGATGTCGGAACAACCGGCCTCAACTTCAAGGGCGATGGTGATACCGTTGTTCATCGTGATTTAGGCGAAACGTTGAATGTTGTCGGCGGCAATACCGATGCGACCTCTTTGACCGAAAAGAATATTGGCGTAGTAGCTGATGACACGAAGGGCATACTCAATGTTAAATTGGCTAAAGAACTTAAAGGTTTAAATAGTGTCAAAGTCGGCGATGCCGTAACGCTCGATGCAACTGGATTGACGGTTGCTGGAGGACCTTCCGTTACAACAACAGGCATCAATGCTGGCGGTCAGAAGATTACTAACGTAGCTGACGGTAAAGATGATAAAGATGCCGTTAATATGAGCCAACTTAATAACTTAAGTACGAAAGTCGATAAAGGATGGACTCTCGCTGTTGGAAAAGGGCCTGATGCGACGAGAGAAGGAGATGTAACCCTATCGGGTGATTCGCAAAAAATAGCATCCGGTGATACAGTTACTATACAGGCAGGAAGCGGCATTAATCTGAAACAAGATGGGTCAAAAGTTCAAATCGGACTCAAGTTTATTGATATGTATCCGGGTGGAGCGATTATTAATGATGCTAAGGCATCTGGGGTTGCTTCACTTGCTATCGGTCAGAATAGTGTGGCATCGGGGCAGCAGGGAACAGCAGTCGGATATAATACCATTTCAGGACAAGACTCTGTTGCCATTGGTACTAACTCTGAGGCAAATATGAGTTCAGTCGCGATCGGTAGTTATGCGAAAGCCAATTTGGATGGGTCTATTGCTATCGGAAGAGGGAAACGAAAAATAGAAAATGATCCTTCCGGTGGCTATAAAAAAGCCGATAGTGCATTCACTACTGTCGTTGGTGATGAAAGCTATATAGGAGAAAAATCTCAGAATGCCAGTGCTTTTGGGGCTCGCGTGGAAATAAACGACTCTGAGTATGCTACAGCAATCGGCAGTTTTAGTAATGTGAATAACTCAGACCGTGCGACAGCATTAGGTAATACAGCTACGGTAACGAATTCACTCTATGCTACAGCTATCGGTAGTTTTTCGAAAGTAGATAATGTAGCGCAAGGTGTTGCATTAGGTGCATATTCTGTAGCTAACAGAAATCCCGGTGTCCTTGGCTATGATCCTTCTACCGGAAAATCTTTTGAATTAACACAAGAAATGAAAGATGCTAGCGCTGCATGGCAGGCCGCCTATCAAGCCTATATGGATGATCAAAGTAATGACGCTAAAAAACAAGCGCTTGATGATGCCGCAAACAACTATCGGAAACTCACCGGTGCATGGCAATCTAATTCAGGGGCCGTTTCTGTAGGGGATAGTACAACCGGGTTAGCCCGTCAGATTACAAATGTGGCAGCAGGTAGTGCTAACACGGATGCGGTCAACGTAGCCCAGCTCAAAGCGGCTAAAGTTGAAGTAGTTGGCGGGACTAATATTAAGACAATAGATACCGATACATCTGCAGGTTATACTAAGTATACTGTAAATGCTATAGATACGAAGGTAATGGATGGTACTGCTAAGTATGAAAAGGATGGCACTGGTTCTATTACATTGAATACAGAGGCCAATGGTGAAAAGGGTACTGTATCTGTAAGCGGTCTTGCGGATACCTATACTACCGGTGGTACTTATAATGCCGATAGTAAGAAAATTACCTTTACGCAGAACGATACCAACAAGAACTACGAAGTGGATGTAAGTGGTCTTGTAGATGGCATTAACGAAAATATCGACAAGGGCCTCAACTTTGCCGGTGATTCCGGAGATACCATCAATAAGAAGCTGGATCAGAAGCTGGATATCGTTGGCGGTGCTAAGGGTGACCTGACGACGGGCAACATCGGAGTGGTTTCCGAAGATGGTAAACTCAATGTTCGGTTAGCCAAAGAACTTACAGGATTAACTAGTGTCAAAGTCGGTGATGATGTAGTACTCGATGCATCTGGCTTGAAGATTACTGGCGGACCTTCTGTTACAACAACGGGCATCAATGCCGGAAACAAGACGATCACCAACGTGGCAACTGGTGTCAATCCTACGGACGCAGTCAATGTATCTCAGCTGAAAGCTAATAAGGTAACGGTAGCTGCCGGTACAAATGTAACGGTTACACCGACTACAGGCGCCGATAACTCCACGACTTACACGATTGCATCGAAAGACACCTATACCACTGAAGGTACTTATGATAAAGACAGTAAGAAGATCAAATTCACCCAGAACGATACCGATAAGAACTATGAAGTGGATATGAGCGGTCTGGTAAATGGTATTACAGAAGGAATCGACAAGGGGCTCAACTTCGCCGGTGACTCTGGAGATGCTATTAACAAGAAGTTGGGGCAGACTCTCAGTATTGTAGGTGGTGCTGGTAAAGATAAGCTTACAGAAGACAATATCGGTGTTGTATCCGACAATGGGGCATTGAAGATTAAACTGGCTAAAAACTTATCCGGCATCGACAGCGTTCGCATTGGTGGTTCCAAAGCTGATGAAGGCATTTACATCGCAAACCAGACGGTTACTTATACAAAAGACGGCCAAGATGGAGAAACTGTAGAAGGTCGGTTCATCACAGGACTGGAAAATAAAAAGTGGGATCCGGATAATAAAGGCATCGTAAGCGGCCGTGCAGCGACAGAAGATCAGTTGAAAGCTGCCTATGACAGCATTTCTTCCAATGTTAACGCCAATAAAGTTGTAGCCGGTAAAAACATTGAGGTAACACCGGATAAGAATGGAAACGGCACAACCGTCGCTTTAAAAGATACGATTACCCTTGGTGGCGAAACGGCTGATAAGCAAGTCATCATCGATGGTAATGCCACGAAAATTACCGCTGGTACCGGGGCTAACCAAGTCGCCGTTGACGGCTCGAAAGCTGCTATTACGGCCGGTGAAGGTGCCAATCAAGTAGCTGTCGACGGGACGAACGCCACTGTTACAGCCGGTACAGGTGCAAATAAAGTTGCAATTGATGGAACCAAGGGCCAAGTAACTATTGGTGAAGCCGGTAAAGGCCTTGTAATGGGCAACCAGGAAGTCGCAGTTAAGAATGCGGACGACACAGCTAAAGTTGATGCCGAGGGTAATCCTGTAACAGAAAAAGGAAAATTCATCACCGGCCTCGACAACACGACCTGGAATCCGTCTGAAAAAGGCTACGTTCCCGATCGTGCAGCTACGGAAGGCCAGCTGAAGAGTGTCTCTGATTCCGTTAAGACTGTTACCGATACCATCGGTGTTGGCAAACGTGATTTCGTCGGTGACGAAACGGCAGATGATAAAAAAGTTGGCGTCAAACTTGGCGAATCGCTGAACCTTAAGGGTGGGGCCGACGTCAGCAAGCTCTCTGATGGCAACATCGGTGTCGTAACTAATAAAGATAAAAACGGTTTTGACATCAAGTTGTCGAAAGACCTCAAAGGTCTTAATTCGGTGGAAACGAATTCTGTGACGACGAAAGAACTGACGGTTTCGGAAAAAGCCAACATTGGCAACGTTTCCATCAGCAATGACAACGTCACCATCGGAACGGGTGACAGCAAGACGGTCATCACTAATGAAGCTGTTACGACCGGCTCGGTCACGACGGGCAACACGACGATCAACAATGACGGCCTTACGGTTAAAAATGAAGATTCGTCGAAGAATATTACCGTTCAGAACAACAACGTCAACATGGGCGGCAACGTCATTCATAATGTCGGCGATGGCGTGGAAGCAACGGACGCCATCAATAAGGGACAGTTCGATAGAACCGTCAATGCCATTGGTACGGGCATGAATCAGATGAGTAATCGCATCAGCAAGTTGGATACTCGCGTCGATCGCGTCGGTGCCGGTGCCGCAGCCTTGGCAGCCCTCCATCCCTTGGAATACAACGCGGATGAAAAGTGGGAAATTTCGGCCGGTGTCGGTAATTATCGCGGAGCAAGCGCCGTTGCTGTCGGTGCCTTCTATCGCCCCAATGGCAATACCTTGGTCAGCCTCGGTACTTCTTATGGCGGCGGTGAAAACATGGTCAACGCCGGTGTAACCTGGAGAGTTGGTGAAGGCGAAACGGGTAACTACTCGTCGAAGCAAGCTATGGCCCAGGAAATCAGCAGCTTAAAATCGGTCGTATCCGATCAGAGTAGTCAGCTCCAAGCTCAGAATAGCAAGATTGAAGCTCAGAGCCAGCAACTGGAAGAACAAAACAAGAAGATCGAACAGTTGATGCGGGCCATTGCTGAATTGAAAAAATAAAATAGCAAAGTCTATCGAAGGATGGACTTAGACACGAAAGGCTCTCTTGCATAAAGAGGGCCTTTTGTTTTCCATGGAAAGACTTCGAGTTGTTGCGGTTAAATCGTAAATAATCAGTAAAAGAATAGTCTAAATTTCAAGTATAACGTTTTTATACTGTTATATCTAAGCAACCTCATTGACAAAAAATGAACAATATATAGAATGATAACATAAGGATATATGTTATTCGTTATCTGCAACAATTGGACTATATAAGTTCAGTTAGCTAACGAATGCGATAAATCGGATTTTATGGAGGGATGAACGAGGGGAATTTACGATTTTTATGTTGCTATTATATGTCTGATCAAATCTCGATGAGTGAGGACATAACAAGAAATCTGCTGAATCAAAGTGTCAGCATAATGTCTGCTTTTGTGTAATTAAATGGAAGTTTATTATCAATCTATAGGAGGCAAGCGATATGAATAGGATTTACAAAGTCATTTGGAGCAAAGTAAAGAATTGCTATATTGTAGTTTCTGAAATAGCAAAAAGTCACAGCAAACCTATATCTACGAAATTGAATTCCGGTAAAACCGTTGCGGCCGTTTTGGCTGTAGCGGCTCTTTGTGCTGGAATGACTACCAGCGTCATGGCGGCCGATCAGTATTATAGTGTCAATGATATGAATGGAGCCTTATCACAATTTGGCAATAAAAATAACGACGGAGCCCAAGGGGTTGGTTCTGTTGCTGCCGGTGCTGGTGCTAAAGTTGAATCTGCGTCTGACAGTTTCCAAGGTGCTATGGCAACTGTTGTAGGTTCTTTGAATACCATTGCAGCCGGTACTCAGACAGTAGTGCCATTTGATGGTGTAGCCAATTCTATCGTTGGCGTTGCCAACGCAACTCAGAATTCTAATGCTACGTTGATCTTTGGTGCCGGCAATGCCGTAACTAATTCTTATGGCAATGTAACCCTTGATCCCGGCAGTATTAATCCTGCAGATCCGGTAGGTACTGCAAGAACATTAGGGGCCGCTGTAGGTGACAGTGGTGGACAGATGTTGGTCATCGGTGGTGCCAACTCGGCTGATTATGCTCGCTTCTCGGCTATTACCGGTGTCAGCAATTCTTTGACCGGTAAAGACGGTAATACGAGTGATTATAACTTTATTACCGGTGCAAAAAATACCTTATCCAATACAGACAGTACCTATGTCATCGGCTCGAATAATACCGTATCCGACGGTACTTCCAATGTTGTAATTGGTGATAAACGTAAATTGACCAGCACGACGGGGAATGTTGTTATAGGTTCGGCTGACAAAGAAATGGAAACGACCGTATCCAACGCAACTATTTTGGGCCATAATGCCAATGCAACCGTAGCTGACGGCGTAGCTTTGGGCTCTAATTCCGTTGCCAGCGTAGCGAAAGGGGTAGTAGGCACCGTTCCAACGGGAACTACCGTTTCTGATACTGATAAAGCAAGTGCAACGTGGACGTCCACTTTAGGTGCTGTTTCCGTAGGAGTAATCGGCAGTGACGGCACGGCAACGGCAACCCGCCAGATCACAGGCGTAGCAGCCGGGACACAGGCTACCGATGCCGTGAACGTGGCACAGCTTAATGCTGTAAATACTAAGGTAGATGCTAATGCGTTACACTTCGTTCAGATAAATCAAGGAACTAGTGGTACTAACTATAATAATGATGGTGCTAAGGGGACAACAAACTCTATCGCTATTGGTAAAGCTAGTACAGCAGGTAACGATAGTATAATTATTGGCCAAGGCGCAATTAGTAAGAGTGGTAACACTACTTCATATCCTATTCGTAGTGGTGATATTGCCATTGGTATGGGTGTAAAAGTCAATAACTACGTAAACCAAGGTGGCGGCATCGCGATTGGTTATAATGCACGTAGTGAAAATATGGCTGGTCAACAAGAAAGATTGTTAGCTTTAGGTCAGACTGAATATACGACGGGTATTGCTATTGGTAGAAACTCATTCGCTCGCTCTGGTAGTACCATGGTGGGCACGCATAATTACAGTGGTGCTATCGGTGATGTTACCATTAATACCGCTCCGGAAAGTATGCTTCAGCCTAACTTAAATCCGTTTGCTACGACAGTTGGGGCCAACAGCTTTAGCTCAGGTACTATGTCTACAGTTACTGGTGTTTATTCTATCGCGACATCTGATTATAAGGGTATTGGTTTCAGTATTGATAAGATTGCCGAATATTATGCTGATGTAGCAAAAGCACCTAAAAACTTTGGCGCTACCATTACAGGATCTTTAAATAGTATTGAATCGGCAACTGCTACGAGCAACAGCGCGGGTATTGCAAATAGTATTGTTGGGGTTGCCAATAGAGCTGCTAATGCGAATGGAGCATTGATTTTTGGTGCGGGCAATGAAATTACTAATTCGGTTACTGATATTACGGTACCAACGTCATCGACTGTCACATCAGCTAAAGATTTGCAGACTAGAATGATTTCGGCTATTAAAGCTTCCAATAGTGCCGGTTCGACTATGGCTATGGGGGGCGGCAATAAGGCTGATTATACCCAATTAACCTCCATCATGGGCGTTAACAATACTGTAACTGGGACAAGCGATGATATTAGCTACTACAACTATGTTTCGGGCTTTAATAATACGGCAACGAATACAGATAACGTAACTATAACAGGTACGAATCGTACCGTGAGCGGTGCCAATAATACTATTGTTATCGGTTCAGCAGATGATACTATTGAAACGACCGCTAGTGATGCCGTTGCAGTTGGTCGAAACTCTAATGTAACTGTTGATGGTGGCGTGGCTCTTGGTACAAGTTCTGTTGCTAGTGTAGATAAAGGTGCTATAGGTTATGATCAGTCCGGTAAAATTACCGATGTTCCGTATGACAAGGAAAAGTATCAAAGTTTGCAGACGCAAATTTCTGAAACACAAGATTCAATCAGTACTTTAACGAGTGAAGCCACAGTCTTACAAAGTAATCTAGACCAATTAAAATCATGGTATCCTGATAGTTATGAACAAATGGAAGCCTATCAAGGAAATTTAGCACAGCTCACTGCTAAACAAAATGAAATCGCAGAAGCACAAGCTACTTTAGCTACTCAGGAATCTGAACTTGGTGCAGTGCTTCAGACGGCATCCACTTGGCAGGCAACGGCAGCCGCAGTCTCCGTAGGTGATGTTTCTAAAGGTATTACTCGTCAGATTACAGGTGTAGCAGCGGGCACAGAAGATACAGATGCTGTTAACGTAGCACAGCTCAAAGCGGCTAAAGTAGAAGTAGTGGGAAGCGGAGACAATGTAACGGTTACTAGTGATAATTCTGAAGGTTATACTAAGTACACTGTAGCGGCCACTGATACAAAAGTAACCGGTCTTACTTTAGCTGATAATACGCTTACCCTTACTCAAAATGGTCTAAAAGATCTTACTGTAGATGGTATTGCTACTACAGCTGATCTTGCAGCTAACAAAGTTAAATATTTCTCTGTAAACTCAACCGTAACAGAAAACCAAGATAATAAAGGTGCTAAAGGATTGAATTCGATTGCTATTGGGCCTAACGCCGTAGCTCAACGTGAAAATGGGATAGCCTTGGGAACTAATGTCTATTCCGGTGGCAAGGGCAGTATTGTAATCGGTAGTGATGCTAAAGTTTTAGAAAATATTGCTTTGGATGGCAGTATCGTTATTGGTAAAGGTGCAACAGCCTTCACCGGTGGCGGAGAACAAGAAGCCAAATTAGGCTTTGATCCTACAAACTGGTCTAAGGGTGGATCCGGCGGATATGATAATCCGACCGATGCTAGTCGTGTAGCTACATCTATCGTTATCGGTACTAATGCTTCCGGTCGTACCGGTTCTATTGATATTGGTGACCGCGTATACAAAGGCACTATGGGTGGTAAGCAAATTACGGATAAAAACTCCAGCTTCCATGTAAATCAGACTACCTTGGGGACGAACACCTATAATAAAGGTTTGTTCTCTACTATGGTTGGTTCTTACTCTATTGCAACAGGCGGTTTCGACGGCGGTGGTGGTCTAAATACAGCGGCTTATGGTGCACAAAACTTTGGTGCTACTGTGATGGGCTCTTTGAACAGTATTCGTTCCAATGGTAGCGGATCTTTCTTATCTCCTTCCTACCAAGGTATTGCCAATACTATCGTTGGTTTAGGTAATATTACGGATAATTCCAATGGTTCCTTAGTATTTGGTGCCGGTAATAAGATTACAAATTCTATTACCTCGATTTCCATGCCGACGAGTGGTGCAGACTCCGTTGATGCTATGGTAGATAAACTTCAAACTACTATTAAAAGATCAAATAGTGGTGGTGCAACTTTAGCCATCGGCGGCGGCAACACGGCTGACTACACACGGGCGTCCTCTATCATTGGTGTTAACAACACCTTGACCGGCACAAGCAGTAATATCAGTCAAAATAATGCGTTGACTGGGTATAACAACACGGCAACTAACGTAGATAATGTGACCGTAACCGGTTCTAATAATACTGTAACAGATACAACGAAGGCCGTCGTAATTGGCGACAATCGTACCTTAACTGGCGTCAATAATAACGTTGTTATCGGCTCGGCAGACTCCGCTCTTGAAACAACGGTTAGTGATGCGGTAGCTATTGGCCGAAATGCTAATGTTACGATTGAGGGCGGCGCAGCTCTTGGTGCAAACTCTGTGGCTCGTACAGATAAGGGCGTTGTAGGTTATGATCCATCCGGCAGAATTACCGATGCAGATAGTATTTTAGGTAGTAATACCCAGTACCAGAGCTTGCAGACGGAAGTAAACGATGCACAAACAACGGTGAATACGTTAAATAGTGAAGCTGCTGTATTACAAGGGTATATGGATCAAATTAAACAGATAGACTCTAATGGTTATGAACAGCAAGAAGCTTATCAAGCGTTTAAAGCTCAGTATGATGCTAAACAAACTGAAATCACTGCAGCGCAGGCTGATTTGGACAGCAAACAAAGTGCATTGGCTGAAGCCGGTAAAGCTTTGTATACATGGCAGTCCACAGCCGGATCGGTATCGGTAGGCGATGTTTCTAAAGGCATCACTCGTCAGATTACAGATGTAGCCGCCGGTACGGCAGATACGGATGCTGTCAACGTAGCGCAGCTCAAAGCTAATAAAGTAACTGTAGCAGCAGGCGATAATGTTACCGTTACACCGACTACCGCTGATGATGGCTCTACAACATATACCGTTGCATCGACTGATACGAATACAGTATTGGAAAGTGGCAAAATTGCTTATAACGACAAAGGTACCGATGGTACCATAACATTGACTGATTCTGCAAATAATAAAGTTACTGTAGAAGGCGTTAAGAACACATACCTCACTAAAGCAAGTTTAAGTGGTAATACCTTAACCCTTACTCAGAATGAAGGGGACCCTCTTACTGTAACTGGTTTAGCGACGACATCTCAAGTTGAAGCAAATAAGATTCATTACTTCCATGTAAATTCTGCTGCTAATGGAACCAACTATAATAACAATGGCGCAGGCGGTACGGATTCCATTGCTATCGGCCAAGCTAGCACCAATGCAAGCAATAGTATCGTAATGGGAACCGGTGCTAAGATGAACAGTTATGTAAATCAGCCTGGAGGTATTGCCATCGGCGCTAATTCCTTTGTTGAAAATATGTCCGGTGGCTTAGAACGTACATTTGACTTCGGTCAAGCCGGCTATGATGACTTTTTCGGAGTGCCTACTGGCAGTCCAAAAGATCCCAGCAAAATGACTACCGGTGTAGCTATTGGTCAGAATACGTATGCTCGTTCCGGTGCTATCATGTTAGGTACCCATAATTATAAAGGTGCATTAGGAGATGTAACAGTAGATAGTACTGATTCCAAAACTCCTAATATGACTATTTTCTCGACTACATTGGGAGCGAACAGTTACTCTAACGGTTTGTTCTCCACATTAACCGGTGCTTATTCGATTGCATCTTCCAATTATAGCGGTGGTACGGCTAATGCAACGAAGAATTTTGGCGCAACGGTTAACGGTGCTTTTAACAGCATCGAGTCGTCAACTTCTAATAATTCATCGTCCGGTATTGGTAACAGTGTTGTTGGCTTAGCCAATAGAACTGCTAATTCCAATGGTGCGTTAATCTTTGGTGCCGGCAATGAAATTACAAACTCTGTTACTAATATTAGTGTACCTACTCTATCGGCTCCTGACTCAGCTAAAGGAATGCAGACTCTGCTGATGAATTCTATAAAATCGTCCAACAGTGGTGGTTCGACGTTGGCAATCGGCGGCGGCAACAAGGCTGATTATACGCAACAATCGGCCCTTATCGGTGTTAACAACACCTTGACCGGTACGAGCGGCAATATCAGCCAGTACAACTACATCACCGGCTTTAAAAACACCGGTACCAATGTAGACAATGTAACCATCATCGGTACTAACCGTACCGTATCTGATGCTGCAAACAGTGTGGTCATCGGCTCGGCTGACTCGGCAATGACATCGAGTGCCAGTGATGCTGTTACTATCGGCCGTAATGCCAATACGACTATCGATGGCGGCGTAGCCTTAGGCTCGAGCTCTGTAGCAAGTGTTGATAAAGGCGTAGCCGGTTATGATGTAACTACCGGAAAAGCTTCTGATGCAACTTCCGCTACGTGGAAATCTACTTTGGCAGCAGTGTCCGTAGGTGTTCCTACCGATGGTGATGCCGCCACGGCAACTCGCCAGATTACAGGCGTAGCTGCCGGTATGCAAGAAACTGATGCCGTTAACGTAGCACAGTTGAAGCAGGTTGCCGAAGTGGCTGAAAATGCAGGAAAGACGACACTGAAGTTCACCGGTGATGATGTATCTGAAGATGCGACTATCGCTCGTAGCAATGGTCAGACCTTGAACATTATCGGTGGTGCAAAAGCAACTGATGCCGATGGCAACAGCTTATTGACTGACAACAATATCGGTGTTGTAAAAGAGGGTGACAACGCACTGAAAGTTAAGTTGGCGAAGGACCTCACCATGGCTGATGGCAGCATCTCCTTCAATAACGGTGTTAAGTTGTCTAGTGCAGGCCTCGACAATGGCAATCAGACGATTACCAACGTAGCAGCCGGTGTCAATGCTACCGATGCCGTCAACGTATCCCAGTTGAACGCGAATAAAGTAACTGTAGTTCAAGGTGAGAATGTAACAGTTACACCATCAACAACCGCAAATGGCACTACTTACACAGTTGCAGCGAAAGATACATATACTGAAAGTGGTACATATGATGCAACTAGTAAGAAAATTAAATTTGTACAGAATGACACTGATAAAAACTATGAAGTGGATTTAAGTAACATTGTGGATAGTATTGACAGCGTAAGCGGTAAGCATACGGCTATTACCTTAAATGAGAAGGCTCCGACGGCAGGTGCAAATGGTGCTTTAGGAAGTTACATCGGCGACAGCAACCTTACGATGGCTGTGAAAGACATTAACGGTCAGAAGGTTTATGACTTGAAGATGAGTAAGGATCTGGTCGCCGGTACTAAGCCTGGCGAAGATGGTAAGAACGGCGAAGCCGGAAGTATCACCATCATTGGTGAACCGGGTTCGGCCGGTGCCGATGGTAAGAATGCAAGTGCCAATATTATCGTAAAAGACGGGTCTAACGGTCTTGATGGTAAAGACGGATTTACTCGTGTTGTTTACACAGATGAAGACGGCACTCCGCATGAAGTGGCAACGCTGGATGACGGCCTGAACTTCACGGGCGATACGGCAGGTGTCACGGTTGCTAAGAAACTGAATTCGACATTGTCGATTACCGGCGGCATTACGGATGCAACGAAGCTTTCCGACAACAACATCGGTGTCGTTGCCAAGGCTGACGGCGGTTTGACCGTTAAGTTGGCGAAAGACCTGGCTATGACCGATGGCAGCATCTCCTTTAACAACGGCGTTAAGTTGTCCAGTGCAGGCCTCGACAATGGTAATCAGAAGATTACCAACGTGGCAGCCGGTACAGCTGATACGGATGCTGTTAATGTAAGCCAGTTGAATAGTGCTCTTAAAGGCGCAAAACACACGGAAGTTACCTTAAACGGCGACGCTCCGACTGCCGGCAAAGATGGTGCTTTAGGAAGTTACATCGGCGACAGCAACCTTACCATGGCTGTGAAAGACGTTGACGGCCAGAAGGTTTATGACTTGAAGATGAGTAAGGATCTGGTAGCCGGCACTAAGCCTGGTGCAGATGGTAAGGACGGCGAAGCCGGAAGCATCACCATTATCGGTGAACCGGGTAAAGACGGTACCGATGGAAAGAATACGAGTGCCAATATTACTGTCAAAGACGGGAAGAACGGTCTGGATGGCACGGATGGAATCACGCGTATCGTTTATAAAGATGAAGACGGTACAGACCATGAAATCGCCACGATGGATGACGGCCTGAACTTCACGGGTGATACGGCAGGTGTAACGGTTGCTAAGAAACTGAATGAAACCTTGTCGATTACCGGCGGCATCACTGATGCAGATCAACTTACAACGGAAGATAATATCGGCGTTGTAGCTAGCAACAGTGGCTTAAAAGTAAGATTGGCTAAAGATTTACAAGACCTCAACAGTGTTCGCATTGGTGGCACAACAACTAATAAAGAAGGCATCTACATTGCTAACCAAGACGTTACATCTACTAAAGATGGTGTTACCCTTGACAAGGGTAACTACATCACGGGCTTAGAAAATACGACTTGGGATCCGACCAACAAGGGCTATGTAAGTGGCCGTGCAGCTACGGAAGATCAGTTGAACTCCGTTTACGACACGATTAACAAAAACATCGAAGCCAATAAAGTAACGGGTGGTAAGAACATCACGGTCGACAAAGACAACAAGGTTTCCTTGAAGGACAACATTACCCTCGGTGGCGACACGGCAGCAAACCAGGTCAACATCAATGGTGATGCTGCTACGATTACGGCCGGTGACGGTGCCAATAAGGTCGTCGTTGACGGCACGAATGGCCAGGTCACGATTGGCGAAGCCGGTAAAGGCCTTGTCCTGGGCAACCAGACGGTCGAAGGCACGAAAACCGACAACGGCAAGGATTCGCAGAGCGGTAAGTTCCTCACGGGTCTCGACAACACGACCTGGGATCCGGCCAATAAAGGCATCGTTGCAGACCGTGCCGCTACGGAAGGTCAGTTGAAGAACGTTGCTGACAACATCTCTAAACAAATCAGCGATATTGATACGGCTGTTAAATCTACGAGCCGCGTCTTTGAAAGTGACAGTGGTGCCGATGCTCAAGTAACGCGTAAGAGCACGGATCCGATGAAACTGAAAGGCGGCGCTGATGCAAACAACCTCTCCGACGGTAATATCGGTGTTGTAAACAACAGCGACAACACGGGCTTTGACATCAAGTTGTCCAAAGACATTAAGGGCCTGAACAGTATTGAAGTCAACAATAAGATTACTATCGGTACTGGCGACAACCAGACCATCATCGAAGGTGACACGATTAATACCGGTTCGGTCACGACGGGCAATACGACGATCAACAATGAAGGCCTGACGATTGTAAACGAAGATTCGTCGAAGAACATCACCATCAATAACAACAACGTCAACATGGGTGGTAATGTTATTAAGAACATCGGCGAAGGTTCCGAACCGACCGATGCCATCAACAAGACCCAGTTCGACCGCGCGATCAACAACCTGGGCACGGGCATGAATCAGATTAACAACCGTGTCAACAAGTTGGATAATCGTGTAAACCGCGTCGGTGCCGGTGCAGCCGCCTTGGCAGCCCTCCATCCGCTGGAATTCAGTCCGGATGCGAAATGGGAAGTCACGGCCGGTGTCGGTAATTACCGCGGCGCTAACGCCATCGCCCTCGGTGCTTTCTATCGTCCGAACTTCGACACGATGTTCAGCATCGGAACGTCTTACGGCGGCGGTGAAAACATGATCAATGCCGGGGTAACTTGGAGAATTGGTGAAGGGGAAACGAAGGCTTATCCGTCCAAGACGGTTATGGCTCAGGAAATTGACGATCTGAAAAATGTTGTATCGGAACAGCAGGATCAGATTGAAGAATTGAAGAAACTCGTCAACTCCTTAATCAACAAATAGTATTTCCTCCCTCTTTGTGAAAGGCCCTGCTTCTTTGGGAAGTAGGGCCTTTTGCTATTCTTAATTTGTATGCATAAATCACGCCGAAATTTCACTTAATGGATTGACTTTTCTCATTGTGAAATTATATAATAAATACAAAGAGAAATAAGGACAAAGGTATTTTGTGAGAACACACTCTGCCCTTATTCACGGGATATGCTTATAAATTTATACGAAAGGATTGATTGGCTATGTTGTTTCGAACCTTGTTGGGGATGAGATGGGGCGATTTATCGGATGATGTTCGGCAAATGCTGTTGGAACGCGCTGACCTCGATACGTTTAACGGGGCTGACGGCGAACGATACAGTCAAGGGACCCTTCATTTCCGCAATACCCTGATGGGGGTTCAGGCTGCCATCGGAATGGACCGTTTTTCCGGAGAAATGGAAAACAACGGGGTTTTCATTGACGATGACGCCGTACTTTTTCGCATATAAATTAGTTAAATAAGAATACTTTGCACAATCCGAAAATGATGAGTGCAAGGACGATCACGACACTGATAACCCGAGTCTTAGTAAAGATCTTCGGGTTATTTTGTATGTTTTTTGGCGGGACCGGTGCCGGTACTTTCTGCTTGGTGCCGCAAATGGGGCACATGAGGACGCCGTCACGAAGTTCTGTTCCGCAGGTTGGGCAAATCATGGTATCAACTCCTATTCTCTCTTTACTATAGATGTCTCCATTCTCTATGTCAAGAAGTTATATTTTAATAATGTAAACGGTATATATAATAACTTGCACGACACGGTCGATGGGGATATACTTTTAATTATTTAGAACAAAATATTGTAAGAAAGAAGGAGAATAGCGGTTTGAAACGAAAAATTGGTTTGAGTACACAGATTTTGATTGGGTTGGCCATTGGGGCCTTAGTCGGATATTTGTTCCCTGATTTTGGAGACAAGCTGAAGCCGGTTGGCGATGCTTTTTTACGGATGATTAAGATGATCGTCGTCCCCCTTATTTTCAGTACCCTCGTCATGGGGATTGCCGGCACGGGCGATTTTAAGAAGCTCGGACGCCTTGGGGGCAAGGCCATCATTTGGTTTGAATTTGCGACGACCATCGCCCTGGCCATCGGCCTGTTAGTCATGAATTTAGCAGAGCCCGGTGTGGGCGTTACCTTGTCGGCTTCGGCAGCTAATGCGTCTCATGCGGCAGCGGCCAGTCAGCACAGCGTCGACCTCGTCGACTATGCCGTTCATATCGTGCCCAGTAATATCATCGACGCCATGGCTCGTCAGGATATGCTGCAAATCATTTTCTTCGCCTGCTTCTTTGGCGTCGCCGTCGCTCATATCGGTGAAAAGGGCGAGTTGATCGTCGATTTTTGTCAGAGCGTGGCCGAAGCGATGTTCAAGGTAACGGCCTATGTCATGCACTTTGCGCCTCTCGGCGTCTTTGCCATGATTGCCTATACGGTCGGGAGTTACGGCATTGCCATGCTCATTCCCTTGGGCGAACTCATCGTGGCGGTTGCCGGTGCGACGACGTTGTTCATCTGTATCGTGGCCCTCATCGCCAGCGCCTTTACGCGAATCAATTTTTTCTGCGTCATCCACGCTTTGAAAGACATCCTCTTCTTAGCCTTTTCGACGGCCAGCAGTGAAGCCGCCCTTCCCGGTGCCATGAAGCGTTTGGAAGCCCTGGGTGTTCCTAAGCCGATCGTTACCTTTGTCATGCCGACGGGCTATTCCTTCAACCTCGACGGGTCGACGCTGTACAGTTCGGCCGGCATCTTGTTCATCGCCCAGCTCTACGGCATTCAAATGCCAATTGAACAGCAGCTGTTGGTCATGGTTACCCTCATGCTGTCGACGAAGGGCATTGCCGGCGTTCCCGGTGCCGGTATCATCGTCGTCGCTGCCACCGCTGCGGCCTTCAATCTTCCGACGGAAGGCGTCGCCATTTTGCTCGGCATCGACCGTATCTTGGACATGATCCGCACGATCTGCAACGTCTGCGGCAACTGCATGGCGACGGTCGTCGTTGCCTTTTGGGAAAAGGATTTAACGAAGGCTGATTTCTATAAAAATTATCGTGCGTTTCTAGAGGACAAAGAAGCCTAAACTTGCCAAGAGTTTCAATAGCAATACTAGACTAAATCTGTTATAATAATGGGGTAAACAAGTGATCCGTAAGGCATGTCTGACGGAAAACTTCATCGATGAGCCTCCGTGCTCTTCTGCAAAGGACTGTCTGCGCAGGCGAGGCGAAAGCACATAGTGATTATCCTAAGGTTCTGTGCTTTCACACAGAACCTTTTTTGTTTATTAAGGAGGAGACCTTATGGAAACGCGAGTCGCTTTAATCGGTATTATTGTCGGCAACCGCAATGAATCAACGAAATTGAATGAAATTTTGCATGAATACGGTCAGTACGTCATCGGCCGCATGGGTGTCCCGTACAAAGATAAAGACATCAACGTTATCAGCATCATCGTCGATGCGCCCCAAGACGTCATCAGCGCCATGTCCGGCAAAATCGGCATGATTCCGGAAGTCAGCACCAAGACGATTTATCCGCCTCTGCCGCAGTAGGAGGGTCGTATGCTGAAAATTGCAATTTACGGTAAGGGTGGTATCGGCAAGTCGACCATGACCAGCAACCTGGCAGCTGCCTTTGCCTATTTGGGGAAACGGGTCATTCAGATCGGCTGTGACCCCAAGGCTGATTCGACGTTCAATCTCCTCGGCGGCGAACCTTTGCTGCCGGTCATGAATTACCTCCGGGAGCACGACGAAGATCCCGAGTCGATTGAAGATATTTCCCGCATCGGCTACGGCGGCATCCTCTGTATTGAAACGGGGGGACCGACGCCGGGGTTGGGCTGTGCCGGCCGAGGCATCATCGCTACTTTTTCCCTCCTCGAAGATTTGGGACTCTTTGAAACGTATAAGCCGGACGTCGTCTTGTATGACGTCTTAGGCGACGTCGTCTGCGGCGGTTTTGCCGCGCCCATTCGCGAAGGCTATGCGGAAAAAGTCCTCATCGTCACGTCCGGCGAAAAGATGGCCCTCTATGCGGCCAACAACATTAATACGGCAGTCACCAATTTTGCCGACCGCAGCTATGCCAAGGTAGAAGGCATCATCTTCAATCGCCGCAACATTCCCGATGAAGACGCTAAAGTTCGTGCCTTTGCCGAAAAGGCCGGTCTTACCATCGTCGGCGATATTCCTCGAAGCGACGATATCAACCGTTATGAAGAATTGGGTCAGACCGTTATCGAAGGCAATCCGGAGCTGCCGATCAGCAAGATTTTCCTCGATTTGGCCCGTAATTTATTAGAAGACAAGGATTAAATATGACAGAAAGAAAACCTTTTGCCATTACGGTGCAGGACTTAGTCGCCCGCGGTCGGAATGATATTCCGGCAGAGCTGATCACGTCGACGCACCTCATCTATAATTCGCCGGCAGCGCTGGCCTTTAACTCGCCCGGTGCCCAAGGCTTCGGGGTAAAGCGGGCGGGACTCTCCATTCCCGGCTCGGTCATGATTCTCATCGGTCCCGGCTGCTGCGGACGCAATACGACGATTCTCAGTGAAATGGGCGGCTACAGCGATCGATTTTTCTTCTACATCATGGATGAAACGGACATCGTCACCGGCCGTCATCTGAAGAAAATGCCCCAGGCCGTCTGTGAAGTCGTCGACAGCCTGCCGGAAAAGCCGTCGGTCGTCATGGTCTGCATGACCTGTGTCGACGCCTTATTGGGAACCGACATGGAACGGGTCTGCCGCAAGGCGGAACAAGCTGCGGGACTGCCCGTCGTGCCCTGTTATATGTACGCTTTGACACGGGAAGGGCGCAAGCCGCCGATGGTCGATGTCAGACGGGCCATTTATTCCCTCTTGGAAAAGGAACCCCGTCAGCGACGGACGGTCAACCTCTTGGGCTATTTTTCGCCCTTACAGGATGACTGCGAGTTTTACGATATCTTAAAGGCCATCGGGTTTAACCAGATTAATGAAATTTCCCGCTGTGCCGACTTTGCCGCCTACAAGGCCATGGCTCGGGCCAATGTAAACTTTGTCCTCAATCCGGAATCGCGGCTGGCTGCTCAGGATTTGGAGCAGCGCCTGGGAATTCCCAGCATCGAATTGACTCGCCTCTATCAGGTCAGTCAGATTCACAACCAGTATCAGGCCTTGGCCAAAGCTCTGGACGTGACCATTGATGATGAGCCCTGGCTGGAAAAGGCACGGGCCGTCGTCCATCGGATGCAGGAAAATTACAGCGGTACGACCGTTGCCATCGGCGAGATGCAGAACGGCAACGCCTATGAAATGGCCCTGGCTCTGACGCGATACGGCTTCGTCGTCCGCGAAATCTATGCCAACCTCGGGCCGGACGACTTCGTTTACCTTCGCCATTTGGCGGAACTGAGCCCGGACACAAAGGTGTACTCCAATTTATCGCCGTCCATGCTGTATTACGAGGGCGATGATGTATCCATCGATGTGACCATCGGTAAGGATGCTGCATATTATCACGAACAGGCTGCCCACCTTCATTGGGACGAGGATATTCAGCCCTTCGGCTATGCCGGGGTCGTTTCCCTGCTGAACCGTTTGGAAGAAGTCCTCTTGGAAAGGAAGAAACGATGAGAGGTTTATGGAAATATATATCGCCCTTTGCGCCGGATCAGTCCGGGGCGGCAGCTGTTCTCTATGGATTAGACGGCATCGTCGTCATCTGCGACGCCGGCGGCTGTGCCGGCAATATCTGCGGCTTTGATGAACCTCGCTGGTTCAGTGGCCGAAAGAGCGCCGTATTCAGCGCCGGACTGCGCGATATGGATGCCATTCTCGGCCGGGACGATAGACTCGTTGAAAAGCTTTGCGACGCTGCCGAAAAAATCGACGCCTCCTTTGCGGCCATCGTCGGCACGCCGGTTCCGGCCGTCATCGGTACGGACTACCGGGCTCTCAAGCGAATGGCAGAAAAGAAACTCGATTTGCCGGTCATTACCATCGACACGACGGGCATGGACTATTACGACAAGGGCATTGAACATGCTTATGAAGCCTTGTTCCCGGCCTTTGCCGAGAAGAGTCTGAAACCGGAAGCCGATACGGTCGGCATCCTCGGTGCCGTCCCCTTAGAGCTCATGCATCCCGGCGATATCGAATGGATCAGTCAGAGTCTGGCCGAAGAAGGTTGGAAGCAGATTTTATTGTTCGATGAAATTGATGATTATAAGAATGCCGGCAAGGCGACCCTCAATATGGTCGTGTCGCCGGCAGGTCTTAAGGCGGCCCAATACCTGAAGGAAACTTTCGGTACGCCTTATGAGCTGCATTACTTCGGCCTCGATGCCGTCGTCGACTTCGACGATAATTTATTTGCCGGAAAGAATGTTTTGGTCATCCATCAGCAGGCGGCGGCCTCGGCTATGGCGGCCATGGCCGAAGAAGCCGGAGCCGCACGTGTCATGACGGCGTCTTGGTTTATGGATAAGCCCGAAGCCCGGTATGAAAATCACGTCGTCTTGAAGGAAGAAGACGATTTGCGAGACCTTGCCGACAATGATAATTTTGACCTCATCCTCGGCGACTTGTATTATCGCCGGGCGCTGCCGAATTTCCACGGCCAATACGTAGATTTTCCGCATTTTGCCGTATCCGGGAGGGGATAAGATGAGGAGCGAACGGATCTGTGTCTTCGGCATCGTCCAAGGCGTCGGCTTTCGTCCTTTTGTCAGCCGCATTGCCGATGCCAACGGGATTTTCGGTTCGGTCTGCAATAAGGGCTCTTATGTGGAAATCATCGCTCAAGGTGATGAGGCGCAGCTGGCCGCTTTTCATGACGACTTGGAAAAAAAGGCGCCTGAACGGTCGTCGATCTTGAAGGTTGTTACGACGACGATTGATAGTCCGGCCTACGATGATTTTTCGATTATCGAAAGCGCCAGGGAAAAAGGCGATATTTTTGTGTCGCCGGACATCGCCATCTGCAAGGCCTGTCAGAAAGAGCTTTTTGACAAGAACGACCGCCGCTATCTCCATCCCTTTATCAACTGTACGGCCTGCGGGCCGCGGTTGACGATCCTTGATTCCATGCCCTACGACAGGGAGCGGACGAGTATGGGGGAATTTCCCATGTGCCCGGCGTGCGAGTACGAGTATACTCATGCCGAAACGAGGCGCTACGATGCCCAGCCCGTCTGCTGCAACGACTGCGGCCCTGAGGTCTACCTCTTGGACCGGTCCGAACGGGGGCGCGAGGCCATTACGGCGGCCCGGAAGGCCATCCTCGACGGGAAAATCGTCGCCATTAAGGGCATCGGCGGCTTTCACCTCTGCTGCGACGGACGAAACGAAGCGACCGTCGCCCTCCTGCGCAAGCGGAAGGGGCGGCCTGTAAAGCCTTTTGCCATCATGATGAAGGACCTCGACGCCGTTCGCCGGGAATGCCTCATTCCCGACGGGGCAGAAGATGTTCTCGACGGGCATCAAAAGCCGATTATCCTGCTGCCGAAGCGGGATGACCAGACGTTGGCGCCGTCCGTCGCGCCGGGTAATCCGTCCATCGGTGTCATGCTGCCTTATACGCCGCTGCACCTCCTGCTCTTTACCTATGACGACGGCCTGACCATGGTCGACAGTTTGGTCATGACCAGTGCCAATGAGTCCGGCGCGCCCATCTGCCATAACGATGAAGAAGCGCGGCAGGAACTGTCCGGACTGGCTGACCTCATCTTGTCCCACAATCGCCGAATCCGCCTGCGGGCTGACGATTCGGTTATGGACTGGTACGACGGCAAGCCCTATATGATTCGCCGTTCGCGGGGCTATGCGCCGCTGCCCTTCTTTTATGGGAACGGGCAGGGAAAAGACGTGCTGGCCATCGGCGGTGAGCTCAAAAATTGCTTTTGCATTGGCCGCAATAATTTATTCTATCCGTCGCCTTATATCGGCGACATGAGCGATATCCGCACCGTTCAGGCCCTGCGTGAATCGGTCGAGCGCATGGCGTCTTTATTGGAAGCCTCGCCGTCGGTCGTAGCCTGTGATCTCCATCCGGCGTACAACACGGCGGCCGTGGCCCGCGAATTGGGCCTTCCCGTCGTGACCGTCCAGCACCACTACGCCCACATCCTGTCCTGCATGGCTGAAAACGGCTATGAACAGCCCGTCATCGGCCTTTCCTTTGACGGGACGGGTTACGGCAGCGACGGGACGATTTGGGGCGGTGAAATCTTGGTCAGCCGTCTTAACGGCTTTGACCGCGCCGCTTCCATCGAGCCTTTTTGGCAGCGCGGCGGCGACGTGTCGGCCAAAGAAGGCTGGCGCATTGCCGTCAGTCTTGTGGATGGATTGTGGACAGATCGGAAAGACGTTTCGACCATCGTCGAGACCTTGAAACTCTGCCGGCCGGAAGAACTTTCAGCTCAGTTTTTCCTGGCCGATCAGCAGATCAACAGCGTCCTCTCGACCAGTGCCGGCCGCCTCTTTGACGGCGTCAGTGCCATCTTGGGCCTTTGCCGGTCGTCGACCTTTGAAGGTCAGGCGGCCATGACGCTGCAGTTTGCCGGGGAACAGTGGGAAGGGGAACACGGTCCCATTGATGTCGAGCCTGTTGAACCCATTGAAGGAGACGGACGGCTGTTGCTGCCGACGGCTTCGTTGGTTAAAGAGCTCGTTGAAAAACGCCTTTCCGGCGACGATCCCCATAAGCTTGCTTATGAATTTCACTGCCGATTGGCCGGCATGGCCGTCGGCGCCTGCGAGGCTGTACGCCGTCAAACGGGACTTGAAACGGCTGCCTTGAGCGGCGGCGTCTTCCAAAACCGCCTGCTCCTGCGCCTTTGCGATGAAGCACTGCAACAGCGGGGCTTTACGGTTTTGAAGCACAGCCTGGTGCCGCCCAACGACGGCGGCATTGCCCTGGGACAGGCAATATATGCGATGTATCACGATACTTTGAAATAGATGAAGGAGGGGTTATCATGTGTGTAGGTTTACCCGCACGTGTTATGAAAATACAGAATGGAATGGCGCTCGTCGATGCGTCCGGAGCGAAACGGGAAGTATCGGCAGCCTTGATCGATGAATTGGATCCCGGCGATTACGTCATGGTTCACGCCGGCATGGCCATCGCTAAGATTACGGCCAACGATGCCGATGAAACCGACGACATTCTGGAGGACTTGGATTGATGGCAGAAGGGAAGAAGCGGACGGCTCTCGATATCATTCAGCATTACGACGGGCCGAAAATCCGCATTATGGAAGTCTGCGGGACGCATACCCACGAAATCTTTCGCCTCGGCATTCGCCAGATCCTGCCGAAACAGGTCGACGTCATTTCCGGGCCGGGCTGCCCGGTCTGCGTTACGCCTGTCGGTTATATCGATCAGGCCTTGTGGCTGGCCCTTGAAAAGGGCGTTACCATCTGCACCTTTGGCGACTTGGTCCGCGTTCCCGGCACGTCGATGAGTTTGGCCGACGCCCGCAGTAAGGGAGCCCACGTTGAAATCGTTTACTCGCCGATCGATGCCTATGAATACGCCAAGGCTCATCGCGATGAAGAAGTCGTCTTCTTAGCCGTCGGCTTTGAAACGACGACGCCTCCGTCGTGCCTGGCCGTCAAACAGGCGATGGCTGACGGGCTGACCAATTTCTCCTTGTTGACGGCCAATAAGACCATGCCTATGGCCTATGAAGCCATGAAGGGCAGTGCCGATGCCTTCTTGTATCCCGGCCACGTCGATGCCGTCATGGGCACCAAGGCCGGCGAAGCCATGGTCAAAGAAGGGATGTCCGGCGTCGTCGCCGGCTTTACGGCCAAAGAACTACTCACGGCTTTTGCCGTCATCTTGGCTAAGTTCCCCCAAGGGAAGCCTTTCTTTAAAAACTGCTATCCCCGAGTCGTCACCGAGGAAGGGAGCCGCTCGGCCCAGGCCTTGATGGCTGAATATATGGAACCTTGTGATTCAGAATGGCGCGGCTTAGGCGTCATCCCCAAGTCGGGTTTACAGCTGCGGGAGGCATTTTCCGCCTGCGATGCCCGCAAGAAATACAGCATTCCGAAGATGGACGGCAAAGCCAATCCGGGCTGCCGCTGCGGCGACATCCTGAAGGGCCAGTGCAAGCCGCCGGAATGCCCCTTGTTTGGAAAATTATGTACGCCGGAACACCCGGTCGGCGCCTGCATGGTGTCCCACGAAGGTGCCTGCTCGGCCTATTATTTATATGGAGGAAATGCCCATGAGTGACCTTATTACCTTAGCACACGGCGCCGGCGGCAAGCAGACGGCGGAACTCATCGACCGCGTCTTTAAAGCTCATTTTTCAAATCCCCAGTTTACCGGGGACGATGCAGCTGTCCTGCCCATTGGCGGGACGAATCTCGCTTTTACGACAGACGGCTTCATCGTGTCGCCGCCTGAATTTCCCGGCGGCAATATTGGTAAATTAAGCATCTGCGGGACCGTAAACGACTTGTCCTGCATGGGCGCTAAGCCCCTTTATTTATCGTGTGCCTTCGTCATTGAAGAAGGTTTTCCCATGGAAAAAGTCGAAGCTTACGCCAAGGCCATGGCCGAAACGGCAGCCGAAGCCGGCGTGCGTATCGTTGCCGGTGATACGAAAGTTGCCGGTAAGGGCCAGGTCGACCACCTCTTCATCACGACGACCGGCATCGGTCAGATCATGGACGGCGTCCAGACTTCGGGCACCCTGGCAAAACCGGGCGATGCCATCATCGTCAGCGGCGACGTCGGCCGTCACGGCTGCACGATCCTCCTCGAACGGAACCAGTTCGGTATCGACGCCGACGTGACCAGTGACTGCGCACCCTTGTGGGGGACGGTCGAAAGCATGCTCAACACGACCAAGGACATCCACGTCATCCGCGATGCGACTCGCGGCGGCGTCGGCACGGTCCTCTATGAAATTGCCGCTCAAAGCAACGTCGGCATCCACTTGGACAGCCAGTCCATCCCCGTCGATCCCGCTGTTCGCGGCGTCTGCGGCATGCTGGGCTTAGAACCCTTGTATCTGGCCTGCGAAGGGCGTCTGGTCATCGTTGCCCCGCGGGATGTGGCTGACGATATCGTCGCTGTCCTGCGTAAGGGGAAATACTCGCAGAATGCAGCCATCATCGGCGAAGTCACGGCCGATCAGCCGGGCCGCGTCGTCATGCGCACGGAAATCGGCGCCGAAACGCTGCTGCCGCCGCCGGGCGGTGAATTGCTGCCCCGCATTTGTTAAGTTGGAGGTACGGGAATGATATACGAAAACGAAGTCAATCCGCCCCAGGCGCGGCGGTATAACCATGTAACGCCCGATGGGGCCAATATTGCCATTGGCAAAGCGTCCTTCCCCAAGCCCTTCTATATCGGCCTGCAGTACGCTTCGCCGGCTCGCGGTCATTGGACCATTGCTCATTCGCCGATGCTCATTCCCGGCTGCCATGAAATCTACGTCTGCTGCGCCTGCTGCCTTCACGGCGTCGTCTTGTCAGCCGATGAAGTGCCTGAAGGTGCCGGCCGTTTCTCCATGGTTACCCTGACCAATGAAAATTTGATCAAGGGCAATCTGGAAGAAATGATGATCGACGGCATTGCCCATATCATCGACGAACTGCCGGAACGGCCTAAGTGCGTCGAAGGCTTTACGAGCTGTATGCAGCACTTCCTGCACATCGACCTCAACGTCGTCTACGGGACCCTGCGCGAACGCTATCCCGATATCGACTTCATCGACGGCTATATGATTCCGACCTTGCAGCGCCGCTACTCGCCGGACGTCCTCGGTCGCCGTCAGCTCATGCGGGCCGTTCAGCCTCTGCCGCGAAAGAAGGCCGTCAATTACGTCGTCAATTACTATCCGGTCGACGCCGATAATGAATTGAGCGTCATGCTTCGCGACGGCGGCTACGATATTCACGACTTTGCCGACTGCCAGACGTACGAGCAGTATAAGGCTATGGGCGAATCGGAAGCCAACATTTATTTTCTGGAAAACTCCGAGCCGGCGGCCAAGGACATGAAGCGGCGCTTGAAACAAGAAGCTCTCTATCTGACTTATTCTTATGACTATGCCGTCTTGCGGCAGAATTTGCAGACCGCAGCCGACGCCTTCGGCCTTGCCATGCCCGACTGCGACGCCTATGAACAGGAAATCGAAGCCAAGGCCAAGGCCCTCCTCGAAGAAGTGGGTTCGACGCCCATTGCCATCGACTATACGGCGACGCCGCGTCCTTTGGGTCTGGCCAAGTTCCTCTTGACGCACGGCTTCCATGTTTATGCCGTCTACCTCGATAAGATTTTACCGGGGGAAAAGGAGGCCTTTGACTTCTTGCAGAAGGAATATCCTGATCTCGAACTGCGGTCGGCCATGCACTTTAAGCGGGGCCTCCTTCCGCGGGATGATAGTAAAAAATTCGGCAAGGTCCTGGCTATCGGTCAGATGGCGGCTTATTTTACGGATACGAAGTATTTTGTTAACCTCATCGAAAACAGCGGCCTCTACGGTTACGTCGGCCTTTCAAAAATCCTCGACTGGATCGGCGAGGCCAATGCCGCAGAAAATCCGAAGATGCGGGAAATTATTCAGATAAAAGCCTGGGGGTGCCACGGATGAAACAAGCACAGCGCGTCTTATCGACGTATGCCGTCGACATGTTCGGCATCGCTTCGTCCCTTTATGAATTAGGCGGCCTCATCGTCATGCACGATGCATCAGGCTGCAACTCGACGTACGATACGCACGACGAACCGCGGTCGTACGACACACAGAGCATGGTCTATATTTCAGGCCTCAATGAAATCGATACCATTCAGGGCAATGACCAGCGACTCATCGACGACATCGCCGAAGCTGCCGAAGCGGCCCGGCCCTATTTCATCGCCATCGGCGGCAGTCCTATGCCAAATGCCATCGGCACTGACTTTAAAGCCATCCAGCGCTTAGTTGCGGACCGGACCGGTCTTCCGACCTTAGGTTTTCGCACCGACGGCATCCACAGCTACCTGCCCGGTGCCGGCGGGGCCTACGTTTGGCTGGCTAAGCAGTTTGTCAAACCGGCCTCGAAAAAGCCGGAGCTTCCGGCGAAACGGGTCAACCTTTTAGGACTGACACCTCTCGACTTTTCCGTCGTCGGCAATGCGACGACGCTGAAACAGATCGTGACCGACGCCGGTTTTACGATTCAGAGCTCATGGTCTATGGGCGATACCCTGGACGGCCTTGCGACGGCAGCGGATGCCGACGTCAATGTTGTCGTCTCGTCGACGGCCTTTTACCTGGCTCAGTACCTCCGCGACACCTACGGGATTCCCTATGTTGTCGGCATTCCCATGGGCGAGAAGGGGACGGCCGATTGGCTGGAAGCCCTGCGAAAGGGCGATTCTTCTTATGTGACCGGCCTTACGGGAGACGAAGAATACGTCAAGGCTCAGTATGCTTTGGCCGACCTCAATGCTTGGAAGACGGAACAGGCTTACGACGACACGCCCTGCGACGTGCTGGTCATCGGCGAACCGGTCTATCTCCGGTCGATGAAGGCCTTCCTTGAAGCTGAAATGGGTGTTGAAAAGGTTCGCCTGCTCTGCCCCTTATCCGATGCCCCGCAGTGGCTCTTAAAGGATATGGAAGTGGCCAGCGTCGAAGCCGTTATCCGTCAGGAATGCTGCAAGGCGCGGCGAGTCATTGCCGATCCGATTTATGCTCGGTTACTGCCGGATGAGCCTGATAAATTTATTTCCATGCCTCACGAAGCCTATTCCGGCCGTCACTATCACGACGATATGCCTATTTTTGTCGGCCCGTCGTTTACGGCATGGATGAAAGATAAACTGAAATAAGAAGGAGACTGACTATGCGGAAATTTGCCATTTATGGAAAAGGCGGCATTGGGAAATCGACGACGACGGCTAACGTGTCGGCGGCCTTGGCATCGATTGGAAAAAAAGTCGTCCAAATCGGCTGCGACCCGAAAGCCGATTCGACGCTGAATCTGCTCCATGGCGAACCGGTCATGCCGGTCATGGATTACTACCGCCAATATACGGAAGGTCCCGACTTTGAACACATCGGACGGGAAGGCTACGGCGGCGTCTTCTGCATCGAAACGGGCGGCCCGACGCCGGGCCTTGGCTGCGCCGGAAGGGGCATCATCGCTACCTTCGACCTCATCGATGAGCTGGAAGTCTTTGAAAAACTTTCGCCGGACGTCGTCATGTACGACGTCTTGGGCGACGTCGTCTGCGGCGGCTTTTCGGCGCCGATCCGCGACGGTTATGCCGATGAAATCTTTATCGTCACGTCGGGGGAAAAGATGGCCCTCTATGCGGCGGCCAATATCTTTAAAGCCGTAGAAAATTTCAAGAGCCGCGGTTACGCTCAGGTAAAAGGGCTTATCCTCAATCGCCGCAACGTCGACGATGAGTATGAAACGGTCAAGGCCTTTGCCGATGAACACGGCCTGCCCATCGTGGCCGACATTCCCCGCAGCAAGGAAATCCAGTATTATGAAAACAAGGGAATGACTGTCGTCGAAGGCGATCCCGAGCTGCCCGTAAGCCGTATTTACCGCGATTTGGCGCAGCGGCTGCTCGAAGTATAGAAAGGAAGTTATGGCATGGGGATGAATGATACGCCGTCAGGCGAACGGACTCATATCGGATTTTTCGGCCGCCGCAATGCCGGTAAGTCGAGTGTCGTAAACGCCGTTACCGGCCAAAATCTATCTATCGTATCGGATACCAAGGGGACGACGACGGACCCCGTTTACAAGGCCATGGAACTCCTACCCTTGGGGCCGGTGGTCATCATCGACACGCCGGGCATCGACGACGTCGGCGCCCTCGGGGAAGAACGGGTGCGCCGGACGAAGCAGGTCCTCAATAAGACCGATATTGCCGTCGTCATCGTCGACGGGACGGAAGGATTGGCTCCGGCCGATGAAGAAGTATTGAGCCTCATTCGGAGTAAGGGTCTGCCTCATCTCATCGTCTATAATAAGGCAGACCTTTCGACGAAGCCGGCTCAGGCCGATGATAATACCATTCATGTCAGCGCCCTGACCGGCGACGGCATCCACGAACTGAAGGAAAAACTGGCCCGGCTGAAGCCGACTGAAGCCGAGGATCCCATCGTCAGCGACCTCATTGACCGCGGTGATATGGTCGTCCTGGTCGTGCCCATCGACTCGGCAGCGCCTAAGGGACGCCTCATCCTGCCCCAGCAGCAGACGATCCGTGAAATTCTCGACAGCAACAGTGCGGCCATCGTCGTCAAGGAAGATGAACTGCCCCATACCTTGTCCTGCTTTACGAAAAAGCCGTCGTTGGTCATTACGGACAGTCAGGTCTTTGGCAGAGTCTCGGCCGATACGCCGGACGATATCCGCCTGACGTCCTTTTCGATTTTAATGGCTCGCCATAAGGGCCTCTTGGAATCGGCCGTCCGCGGCGTTACCGCCGTCGATAAACTGAAAGACGGCGACAAGGTTCTCATTGCCGAAGGCTGTACACACCACCGCCAATGCGACGATATCGGGACGGTCAAGATTCCGCGCTGGTTGAAGGAGTATACGGGCAAAGACATCTCGATTGAAACATCCAGCGGCCGCGACTTCCCTGAAGACTTGTCGCCTTATGCCCTGGTCATTCACTGCGGCGGCTGCATGCTCAACGGTCGGGAAGTGGGGTACCGCATGAAAACGGCTGTCGATCAGGCCGTTCCTATTACCAACTACGGCATTGCCATCGCCTATATGAAAGGCATCCTGCGGCGGAGTCTGAGTGTCTTCCCCGACTTGCAGGAACTCCTGCCGGACGATTAAGACCGGCTTTTTCGGGGAGACACTCGATAAAAAACAGCCGGCATCGAGCCGGCTGTGAGGTGTATGTATGGCAAACTTATCGCTTAAGCTTGAACAAAAAACGAAATTGATGCAGGTCCAGCGCCTGACGATTCAGCTTTTGGCCCTCCACGGTCAGGAGTTAATGGATTTTCTTCAGGAACAGGTAACGGATAATCCACTACTCGACATCCGCTACCATGACGTCCGCGGTGCCGGTGATAAAAACGAAAAGCCGATCGACAATATTAAAAGCCGCAGTGCGTCCCTCGAATCGCAGCTCATGGCTCAGCTCCGCGTCGTGTCCGTGCCGCGGCCGATTCTCTTGGCGGCGGGCCTGGTCATCGGTTCTCTCGACGAGAAAGGCTTTTTCCAAGGCGACTTGTCTTCCTTAGGCGACGGCTACGGCCTTTCGGAAGAAGACCTGGAAAAAGGCCTGGAACTCGTCCAGACCTTTGATCCGCCGGGCATCGGAGCCCGAAACATTTGTGAAGCCCTGCTTATCCAGACGCGGCGCCGCAGCGACGGGCCGCCCAAGACAGAAGAACTCTTGACCCGGCACTATGACGATTTCCTGCGGGGGAAGTGGTCGAAAATCCAGCAGGGGTTGGAGTTATCGGATAAGGATTTGCGAGATATTCGCGACTTTTTGAAAACCTTGTCCCTTCAGCCGGCCGGCCAGATCGAGCAGGATGAAGTCTACATTCGGCCTGACGTCGAAATCTATCTTGACGAGGGAGGAACATTGGCTTTCCGCTGGCTGGAAGAGCTTCCCGACGTCTATTTTCGTGACGATTTATACGCCGAGTATGGAGCCCAGAAAGATAAGAAAACCCTGGCTTATATCCGCAAATCCCGGAGAGCTTTTAACGATTTGGCGTCGGCTTTGGCCTATCGCCGCTTGTCCATTGAACAGGTTATGACCTGTCTCTTGACTCGTCAGGAAGGCTATTTTCTCCACGGTCAGCCTTTGGAGCCGCTGCGCCAAAAGGACATTGCCGAGGAAACGGGTCTCAGTACGGCGACGGTAAGCCGCGTCTGCCGCAACCGGTACGCCCTGTTTGACGGTAAGGTATACGGGCTGCAGTCCTTTTTAGCTACGGCTTACAGCCGTCAGCGCGAGGACGAGGACTTTGTTTCCGATAAGGCCATCATGAAGAAAATTCAGGCGCTTATCGCAAACGAGGACAAGGAGCATCCTTATTCGGACCAGGACGTGGCCGACTATTTTTCGGCCATCCATATTACCATAGCCCGGCGGACGATTACCAAGTTCCGGCAAAAATTAAATATTCCCAACAGCAATATCCGGCGCCGATGTCGATGAGGCCCCTTACGGCCGCATCTTATTGAAGATGGTCTGCCGCGATACGTTGAGCAGTTTGGCTATATCCTTTTGGCTATAGCCTTTTTCTTGAAGCTCTTCGATGAGGATTTGCTGGATGGTCACTTCTAACTGCTTCATGTTGAGGGTAAGAGACGCCGTGTCGAGGAGGGCGTCTTTTTTATTTTGGTCGGCAATGTCGAAGAGGGCATCGTAGGACTTATCCAAGGTGTCGCCAAAGATGAAGTAGCGCAGGGCGACGCTGTGGAGCTCGCGGATGTTGCCCCACCAGTTGTGCTGGACGAGGACTTTTTTTAAGGCCGGACTGAGGTGGCATTTTTGATGACTTAAGGTTTCGACGAAGTGGGTGAATAAGTAGAGGATGTCGTCAGGCCGATCGTTTAACGGCGGCAGATTCAGCCGCAGGGTGTTGATGCGGAAGTATAAGTCGCGGCGGAATTCGCCGGCTTCGACCGAGGCGATGAGGTCGGCGTTACCGGCCGAGATGATGCGGATGTCGAGGGGGATGACGTAGTCCGAGCCGAGGCGCATGACCTGTTTCGTCTCCAAGACGCGCAGCAGTTTCGATTGGATGCTGGGGGCCATGCTGTTGATTTCGTCAAGGAAAATCGTTCCCTTGTGGGCCATTTCAAAGAGGCCGGCCTTGCCTTCTTTGCGGGCGCCCGTGAAGGAGCCGCTGACGTAGCCGAAGAGTTCGCTTTCGAGGAGGTCCGTCGTCAGGGCGGCGCAGTTGATGGCTACGAAGGGCCCGTTGCGGCGGTCGCTGGCGTTGTGGATGCTTTGGGCGAAGAGTTCTTTCCCCGTGCCGCTTTCGCCTTGAATCAGGATGGGGGCGTTGTATTCGGCCATAATGGCGGCTCTCTGAATGACTTTTTTCATGTTGTCATCAACGGTCTTGATGTCGTCGAAGTGATGTCTGGCCGTCATGCCGGTTTTGGTCAGCTTATAGCGGATATTTTTTTCCAGTCGCTGCAGCTCTGTGACGTCGCGGAGGGTCATGATGTAGTGGGAGCTGCTGTCCATGAGAAAGAAGTCGGAGTTGGCGATGAGGGTGTATGGCGGACGGCGGATGATCGTTTCGTGGAAGGACGGTTTGTTCCCTTCGACCCAGTCGGGGAAGATATCGCGGATATTTTTCGTCGTCGCCGATACGCCCAGAAAGTCGGCAGCCCTTTTGTTGAGATGGGAAATGGAGCCGCCTGTGGAATAGAGGATGATGCCGTCGGTGACGTGGGATAAGATGGACGACATCATGGACAGCTGCTGATTGTCCTTTTCTTTGAATGACAGCAGTTCTTGGGCGTAGAGCAGAACCGACAGCATCGTCGATTCGCTGGGCTTGATGGAATAAATCGGCATCTGGCTGGGATTTGCGATTTGGGGCAGGAGGGGACAGCCGACGATGGCCGTGTCGGCCGTGACCGGTATCTGCCGCACCCGTTCGAGGAGTTCCAAGTGAGTCTTATCGAGGCTGTATCGGGGATAAAATACGATTTTCTCCGACAATTCCGGCGGACAGGCTTCCCTGTTGAACATGAAATTTTCATTGAGCAGCAAGTGAATTTTTTTGTAATTCGGGGCAATGGCCCGCAGAGCATAGAGGGCGTCGTTGGTCGAGCTGTACAGACAGAGGATAGGAATAGTGTCGATGGCCTTGGTCAGTATCTGGTGGGCGCCGCTGGTGGTGATGATGACCTTGGTCCCTTTTTCGACCAGGGCGTGGGCTTGGGCGACGAGGTTGGGAAAATCGATGATTTCTACGTCGATGATGAAGTGGTGTTGTTCTAATTTCTCCTTATATGTGTCTAAGATGGTGTGAACCATCTGCTGCATGGAAAGGTCGGAAATCAGAAAGGCAATTCTATCCATAAGTTTCTCCTTTTAATTTCATTAAAAATTACCGAAAAGTTCTCCTTCTATCATAAAAAAATATGAAGAGAATGTAAAGTATGTAACGAATTTTTTACATATCTGGAATATCAATTAGCTTATCAATATGAAAAAATGGCTTAAATTCGATAATGTCATAGTTGGCATGATTATTTCATATATATTGTTGAACAGATAAATGAACTGATTCAACGAATGAGGAGGTATGAATTATGAAAAAATTATTGTCCGGTGACGAAGCCATCGCCAGAGGCTTATATGAAGCCGGCGTTTCCTTTGCTTCGGCTTATCCCGGTACGCCGAGTACGGAAATCTTGGAAAACGTCTCGACTTATGATGGCATGTACTCTGAATGGGCCCCGAATGAAAAAGTTGCTATGGAAGCGGCTATCGGCGCTTCGATGTCCGGTGTCCGCTCCTTCGCCGCCATGAAGATGGTTGGTGTCAACGTAGCGGCTGACCCGCTGTTTACGTTCTCCTACTTAGGCATGAACGGCGGTTTTGCCTTCGTATCGGCTGACGATCCGGGCATGCATTCGTCCCAGAATGAACAGGACAACCGCAATTATGCCAAATTCGCTAAAATCGCCATGTTTGAACCGTCGGACTCTCAGGAATGCATCGATATGACCAAAGAAGCCTATCGTGTCAGCGAAAAGTATGGCGTTCCCATGATGATCCGTATGACGACCCGCGTCTGTCATTCAAAGAGCCTCGTTGAAGAAAGTGACCGTGTAGAGGTTCCGGCCGTTCCTTATAAGAAACAGCGCGAAAAGATGGATGCTGTACCGGCTATTTCCAAACAGCGCCGCTACGTCGTCGAAGAACGGGAACAGAAACTGAAAGAATACGCTGAAGAATGTCCCTTTAACGTCGTCGAAATGCACGATACGAAGATCGGCATCATCTCCGCCGGCTCGGCTTATATGTATGCCAAAGACGCTTTGGGCGACAAGGCTTCCTATTTGAAACTCGGCTTTACCTACCCCTTGCCGATGAAGAAGATTAAAGCCTTTGCCGATTCCGTCGATGAACTGTACGTCGTCGAAGAACTCGATCCCTTCATGGAAGAACAGATTCGTCAGGCCGGCATCCCCTGTCACGGCAAAGATGTCATCCCCAAGATCGACGAACTCAACCCCAATATCGTTGCCGAAGGTATTTTGAAAGAAAAGGCAGAAGGCTTCGACGTTCCCGATACCTTATTCGTACCCCGTCCGCCGGCTCTCTGCGCAGGCTGTCCGCACCGCGGCTTCTTCTACGAACTGGGCAAACGGAAAGATACGGTCATGATCGGCGATATCGGCTGTTATGCCTTAGGCGGCGCGGCTCCCCTCAATGCGAAAGACCTGGCGGTCTGTATGGGCAGTGCCTTCTCCGTCGGCCACGGCTTCAGCCACGGCTTTGAACTGAGTGATCAGAAGAAACGCGTCGTCGGCTGCATGGGCGACTCGACCTTCTTCCATACGGGCATCAACTCCCTGACCGAAGTTGCCTACAACGGTTCCAATACGATCTGCGTCATCTTGGATAACCGCATCACCGGCATGACGGGTCATCAGGAAAATCCGGGCACGGGCTACAATATCAAAGGCGAACCGGCTACCCTCATCGACATCGAAACGGTCGTCAAAGCCTTGGGTATTAAGAATGTCCGCACGGTCAATCCGCTGGACCTCAAAGTCATGAAAGAAACCCTCGACTGGGCGTATGCTATCGAAGACGAACCGTCGGTCATCATCACCAAGTGGCCCTGCGTCCTCAAAAAATTCTCCAAAGAAGATAAAGAAGAATTTGACCTCGATATGACGCCGTGTGCCGTCGATACGGAAGTCTGCATCGGCTGCAAGAAGTGCTTGTCGACAGGCTGCCCGGCTCTGCGCTTCGACAATGAAGCAAAGAAATCCGGTATTTCTGAAACGGACTGCGTCGGCTGTACGGTTTGCATGCAGGTCTGCCCGGTTCATGCTATTTACAAGAAGGGGGATAAATAATATGTCAGACGTAAAGAGCGTACTCTTCGTCGGTGTCGGCGGTCAGGGTACTATATTAGCCAGTAAGATTTTAACCATCGGCCTCATTGAAAACGGCTACGATGTAAAAATGTCCGAAGTCCACGGCATGAGCCAGCGCGGCGGCAGCGTCAGCACGCAGGTCCGCTTCGGTGAAAAAGTCTATTCGCCCATCATCGGGGAAGGCTCGGCAGATATCCTCATTTCCTTTGAAGAAATGGAAGCGGCCCGCTATGCCAAGTTCCTCAAAAAAGACGGAAAGATGGTCGTCAATAAGATGCAGATTCCGTCCCTGCCGATTCTGTCCGGTGCCTGTTCGTATCCGGAAGGAATCTTAGAAGAATTACAAAAACGCGTACCGATTACCATTGTCGACGCAACGAAGATTGCGACGGACCTCGGGAATCCAAAAAGCGCCAACGTCGTCCTCTTAGGGTCTCTTATCGGATCCTTGGGACTGCATAATATCGATTGGAAGGCGATTATTGCCAAGGTAGTAAAACCTGCTTTTGTCGATATTAACTTAAAGGCTTTCGATGCCGGTATGGCCGCTGTATAATAGAGTGTGTGCTAGAGTAAAATGCCAGGCATGAAATGAAGTGCCTGGCATTTTTGGCACCCAAGGAGGAAGAAACACCATGCAACCTACGACAAAAGTACCAGAAGCAGCATCTCTTCGTTCGCGTTTATTCGGTCAATCCTATGAAATGTATGCACAGGCGGCGGGCATCACCGTCGACGAATGGAAAGAAGAAACAAAATTCAGCGGCATCGACCTCGGCTGGGTTATCCTGTGTGTCGGCATGTCTTTAGGGGCGGGAATCGTTTTTCTGCCCATCCAAGTCGGGTTATCCGGTTTACTTATCTTTGCTCTCGTCGCCATCGTCGGTTATCCGATTGCCTATGCTCATCAAAAATTGTATTTGAATGTCTTGGCAGAAGCTCCTCAGTGTGAGGATTTTGCAGGTATCATTTCCGGTTATTTGGGAAAAAACTGGGGTTTCTTCCTGGGTGCTCTATACTTCGTCTTTACGACGATTCTCCTCTTCTTGTATTCTACAGCATTGACGAATGACAGTTCGTCCTTCTTAATGACCTTCGGCGTTACGGAATCGCCCTTAGTCGATAATATGTTTTATGGCGTAGCCCTCATTTCCTTCTTGGTCCTCATTGCGTCCCAAGGGGAAAAGCTGCTCATGAAAATTTCGTCGGGCATGGTCTTTACCAAAGCCCTGGTCATCGCGGCTCTCGGCATCATCATGATCTCCCACTGGGATTTGGCCAATGTCCTGATTCCGCCCGATGCCTGGTACGTCATTAAAAACTTTATCATCATGCTGCCCTTTATCGCCATGTCGATTGAATTCTTCGTAGCCCTCGGTCCGGTCGTCATTTATTTCCGCTCTAAAACGGATAATAAGGTCGTCGCCCATTATCGAGCTATGAGGGTCTATAACAGGGCGTACTTATTCTTAGTCGGATTGGTCGTGTTTTACACTATTTCTTTTAATCTGGCTATCGATCATGACCAGGCTGTCGTCGCCTATACGGCCAATATTTCGGCCTTGGCTCTGGCTGCGCAGAATATGGACGGTGCCTTGATTAAGATCTTAAATTTGATTTTAAACATTTTCGCAGTGGTCACGGCCTTCTTTGCCATGTTCCTCAGCTTCCGCGATGCCTGTACGGGGATCGTTTTGAACTTGCTGAAGCGGTTCATGAATGCCGATGCCATTCCGAAAAAGGCGATTACTTATGCTACCAGCCTGTGCTGCATCATCCTCTGCTGGGGCGTCATCGTCCTCAATGTTCCCATCTTGAAATTCACCCCGATTTTAGGCGGCCTCATCGGCATCATCGCCTGTTTCCTGCCGACCTACTTAGTCATGAAGCTGGATATCTTTAAAAAATACCGCACGTGGCGGTTGGTTCCCATCGTGCTTATGGGATTCATTCTCCTCATTTCACCGCTCATTTCGTTATTGTAACCTCTCATTGTATAAAGGAGTGACTCTTATGGCTTCCCAAGAAATGTACCGTTTAGGTTCTCAAAGTTCGGTTATCCGCGAACTCTTTGCTTATGGTCAGGAACAGAGTAAAATCGTCGGTAAAGATAAAGTGTTTGACTTCAGTATCGGCAATCCCACCGTTCCGGCTCCGTCCTGTATTAAAGAAGCAATTGAAGATATCCTCGCCACCCGCGAGTCGGCAGCAATTCACGGTTATACGGCAGCTTCCGGTGATCTCAGCGTTCGCCAAGGCTTGGCGGACTACATGAATCGGACCTATCAGGCCGGCGTCGAAGCTTCTCATTTCTATATGACCTGCGGCGCTGCCGCCTCCTTGACAGTTACCTTAAAGGCCCTCGTCGAAGGCCCGGACGATGAAGTTATCGTCATTGCGCCCTTCTTCCCGGAATACTCGGTATTTATCGCCAATGCCGGCGCTAAGGCCGTCGTTGTTCCGCCTGATACGGAACACTTCCAGATTCCTATGGAGGCCCTTGAAAAGGCCCTCACGCCGCATACGCGGGCTATCATCGTCAATTCGCCGAATAATCCGTCGGGCGTCGTCTATTCGAAAGAAACCTTTGAAAAACTCAGCGCCTTATTGACTAAGAAATCGGCAGACATCGGCCATGCCATCTACCTCATTGCCGATGAACCGTACCGTGAAATCATCTATGACGGACTCCCCATTTTATACGTCCCTCATATCTATCAGAATACCATCGTCTGCTATTCCTACAGTAAATCCTTAAGCCTTCCCGGCGAACGTATCGGCTACATCCTCGTTCCGCCCAGTGCTGACAAAGCGGCTGAAGTCTATACGGCTGTCTGCGGTGCCGGCCGTTCCATGGGTTTCGTCTGCGCACCCCATCTCTTCCAGGATGTCATCTTGAAGTGCATGGGCCAGACGTCGGACATGAATGTCTATGATGAAAACCGGAAATTGTTATATAATGGACTCAAAGAAATGGGCTATGACTGCGTATATCCCAGCGGCGCTTTCTATCTCTTCGTCAAGTCGCCCGAGGCTGATGCCAAGGCTTTCTCCGACAAGGCTAAAGCTTTGAACCTCCTCATCGTACCGGCAGACAGCTTTGGCTGCCCGGGCTATGTACGGATTTCCTACTGTGTCGAAGCCGACATGATTAAGCGCTCCTTCCCGGCGTTCCGGCAGCTCATCGCCCAATACCAAGAAAAGAGGTAAACAATTATGAACGTATACGACGAGTACAAAGCGAAATGCTGCAGTGCCGACCAGGCCGTCAAGCTGGTAAAAGACGGTGACTGGGTCGATTACAGCATGAGCTGTGCTTATCCGACGGCCCTCGACAAGGCCTTGGCCCGGCGCCGTGACGAATTACAGGATATCAAGGTGCGCAACGCCATTTCCTGCCATCCCGTCGCGATTTTGGAAGCCGATCCGGAAAACAAGACCTTTACGTACAATCTGTGGCACTGCTCCGGCGTCGACCGGCAGTATCTCGATGCCGGCCGGGCTTATCACGAACCGATGCTCTTCCGCGACTGCGGCTCCTATTACCGCCGGGGCTTTGCACCGGTCAACGTGGCCATGATTACCGTAGCTCCCATGGATAAGCAGGGCAACTTTTCCTTTGGCCTCACCAACGGCTGTCAGCAGGAAATGCTCGACGCTGCCGAACACATCATCGTTGAAGTCAATCCTAAAATGCCGACCGTCTTCGGCATGGGCAACGATCACATCCACATCTCGAACGTCGACGCCGTCATCGAAAGCGATGAACCCGTCGGCCTTGCCCCGAACCGCGAACCGGCAGATATCGACAAGGAAATTGCCGGCAAAATCTTCCCCTATCTCCATGACGGCATTACCCTCCAGCTCGGTATCGGCGGCATGCCCAATGCCTTAGGCATTCTCATTGCCGAATCGGACTTGAAGGATCTCGGGATGCATACGGAACTCATGAGTGACGGCTATCTCAACCTCTATAAGGCCGGGAAGATCACCAATGATAAGAAACCCTTCCAGCGAGGGAAGGGCGTGTTCTCCATCTGCATGGGCTCGCAGGAACTGTACGACTTCCTGGATCACAACCAGGACATCCTGTCGGCACCGATGTACTACGTCAACAACCCGGAAACGATTCGCCAGCTCGACGATTTCATTTCGATTAACAGCTGCATTGCCGTCGACCTCTACGGTCAGGTCTGCTCTGAATCGGCCGGCACCCGCCATATCAGCGGTACGGGCGGTCAGCTCGACTTCGTCACCGGCGCTTACGCTGCCGAACACGGCAAGGCCTTCCTGGCCATGCAGTCCAGCCGCGTCGACCGCAAGGGCAAACGCCATTCCAACATCCTGCCGAAGTTTACGGGCGGCGATATCATCACGACGCCGCGGACCCAGGCCCCGTACATCGTAACCGAATACGGCGTGGCCAATCTGTCCGGCCTGGCCACGTGGCAGCGGGCCGAAGCCTTGATTGACATCGCCCATCCGGAAGTGCGGGAAGAATTGATTCAAGCCGCCGAAGAACAGCGTATTTGGCGGAGAAGCAACAAACGATAAATCCGTGTAGCTTGCCTTGCAAGGGCATTTCTATAAGCGAAGAGTCTCTCATCATGCAGTGTGATGGGAGACTCTTTTTGTGGATATATTGGATTAAATTTGTTAAAAATTTGATATAAATAATGTTTAGTGGTACTATGCAGGTATAGCGAAACATGACTGAATCATCGACGTGAGAGGAGGTATTGGGATTATGTTCAAAAAAGTGGCAGTACTGATTGTTGTTTTTTCTGCCCTCTTAGGCGGCCTTTGTATGGCCGATAAGACCGGTCCCCTTCCGGCAAGTGAAGCATCCCTTGGCGGAATTACACTGGGAAGCCCCATGAGTTACGTTTACAGCATTTATGGAGCTCCTACGGATCGGTACCTGACCACGGGTAAATTCAATACTCAGGCTATTGGCAACCTCTACGGCAAGGGTTTTTACGTCATTGAATATGCGAGTCAGCCGTCCGTATTAGAACTCTATACAGATGCCCACAACGGCATTGCGACTCCTATGGGGATTGCCGTTGGCGTGCCAAAATCGACGGTCGACAGATTGTATGGCGGCGGCAGTTATTATAAGGGCGGGTACTACTACCGGACTCAAAACGCCTTGGATATTCAGATAAAATATGGGAATGACGCCAATGGTGTTACGGTCGTTAAATCCATTTACATACATTTCCAGTCGTAATCATTTTCGCGGATGGACTGCCTGTGTCAGCTGATACGGGCAGTTTTTTTTGCGTCGAATCGGGAAGATGAAACCTTGTCGGGAAATTTGTATTTTTTAATAAACAGGGGGCGCTGTAAACATATTGATAGAATTATTTTTTTATGATACGATTCATTTATATTGAGAAAGTAATCGATAACAGAGGAGGAATCTTTCATCATGTTTAAAAAAGTGGCAGTCATGGCATTTTCCCTTACGACCCTGCTGGCGAGCACCTGCTTGGCCGTTATGACCGGCCCCGTTCCGGACAGTGAAGCATCTCTCGGCGGCATCACCTTAGGAAGCCCCATGAGTTATGTGCGCAGCATTTACGGAGCTCCGACGGATCGAGTTCCGACCAAGGACTATATCCGGCAAGATGCTTTCAGCAACATCTACGGCAACAGCTTTTACGTCATCGAATATCCTAAAGACAGCAGTGTAGAAGAACTCTATGTGACGGCCAACAACGGCCTTGCTACGCCTATGGGAGTTACCGTCGGCATTCCCAAGTCGACCGTCGATAAACTGTACGGTGAAGGAAGTTTCGTACAGGGGTCCTATCGCTACCTGACGCAGGAAGGCAAAGTCATTCAAATCAAATACGTAGACGACGCCAATGATGTCGCTGTCATTAAATCGATCTATATTCGCTACTCGGCGTAACTCACGAAGGGACGGATAATCGAGGAGGGATTTTGTATTATGTTTAAAAAAATAGCCGTTATGATTGTTACCCTTTCCATGCTGGCCGTCGGCAGCTGTTTCGCCGCGATGGTCGGCAATGTTCCCGACAGTGAAGCCTCACTGGGCGGTATCACCCTGGGGAATAAGATGAGTTATGTCCGCAGTATTTATGGTGAACCGACGGAACAGCATCGGACGAAGACCGTATTAAATGAAAATGGGATAGCCTACCGCTATGGGCAGGGCTTTTTCATCCTCGAAAATCTCTATAATTATTCCATCGAGGAAATTGTGACCACTGCCAATAACGGAATTTCGACGCCTATGGGCGTTACCGTAGGCATTCCCAAGGCTACCGTCGATGCTTTGTATGGCGAAGGGTATCTTTGGCAGGGCGTTTATCGATACTTGACGGACCAGGGGAAACGCATTGAAATTCAATATGGACCCGATGCCAAGGGGATAACGATCGTCAAAGCCATCCGTATATCCTATCCGGCATAGATTTTTTAGGACTATCGCTGCCTGTGTCTGATGATACAGGCAGCTTTTTTCGTTGAATTGGCAGCGACGCCGTATGTAATGGCAGAAGATGTTCGGGCCCGTTGTTATCATGTTGTGCAATATTGATGTAAATCTCCGGTTTGTGATACTATGAATGTGTATGGATAGAACGAATTATGATAGCGGAGGGAGTTGGTATTATGTTGAAAAAAATAGTCGTTATGGCCTTTGCCCTTTTCACGATGGTGGCGGGCAGCTGTTTTGCCGCGATGGTAGGGGAGGTTCCTGCCGGTGAAGCCTCACTGGGCGGTATAACTTTGGGAAGTCCTATGAGTTATGTCCGCAGTGTTTATGGTGAACCGACAGAGACTGCCTGGGGCAAGGACCGTCTCAACCAAGATGCCAAGTCATACCGCTATGGTAAGGAATTTTTTATCCTCGAGAGGCTCTATGACAATACCGTCGAAGAACTGATGACCAGTGCTAATAATGGGATTGCAACGCCCATGGGGATTACCGTAGGCGTTCCCAAGTCTACCGTTGATGCATTGTATAGCGGAGGCCGCTCCGGAAATGGCTATACCAGCTATATGACGCAGCATGGGGCCTTGATTAAAATCACCTATGGCCGTGATGCTAATGGAGTTCTGGTAGTTACGTCCATAGCTATGAGATTCCCTGAGTAAGATGTTCGTAGAATGCGTACTGCCTGTGTCTGATGACATGGGCAGTTTTTTTTCGATTGAAAAAATTTTGTTGGCAGGCAAAAATAAGACCGCTCGACTGTCGGTGAAAGGTTGACAGTCGAGCGGTCTGGTCGTATTTTTTAGGATTTGCAGGTTTTATTTTCCGAATAAACGGGACGGCAGGGGAACTTGGGCCAAGATGACGGCTGCAAAGACGAGGACGCAGCCGAGAATTTCTTTTCCGGTCATGACTTCGCCTAAGATGAGCCAGCCGGCCAAGACGGCGAAGACGGCTTCTAAACTCAAGATAAGCGTGGCTGTCGTCGGTTCGGTGTATTTCTGCCCGACGATTTGAAGGGTGTAGGCGACGCCGCTCGAGAGTCCGCCGGCGTAGAGTATCGGCCATTTTGCATCCCAAAGGGTCGATACGGTCGGACTTTCAAAGAGGACCGTTAAGGCTGCCGAAAAGAGGAAGGCTATGGCGAACTGGACCCAGGACATTTTGATGCTGTGAGCTTTTTTGAGGAGAAAATGATCGATGACCAAGATATGCAGGGCAAAGAAGATGGCGCAGCAGAAGACGAGAAAGTCGCCGAAGGAGATTTCAAAATCACCAGTGATGCACAGAAAATAGAAGCCGGTCATGGCCAGGACGACGCAGAAGACGATGATTCGCGAGACTTTTCGGCCGATGAAGAATCCCATGAGGGGAACCAGAACGATGTAGATGGCTGTAATGAAGCCGGCCTTTCCGGCCGTCGTCATGGAGATGCCGACCTGCTGCAAGGTATCGGCGATGCCCAAGGTAAGACCGCACCAGGCGCCGCCCGTGAGGGTAACGGCATCGGGCTTCAGCTGCTGCCATATGGGCGGGTATGTGCCGTTATCTCTCTTATCGGTAAATAAAAGGATGACCGGCATGAGGACGATGATGGCGATGACGTCGCGGGCGGCACTGAAGGTAAAGGGGCCGATGTAGTCCATGCCGATGCTTTGGGCGACAAAGGCCGAACCCCAGATGAGGGCCGTAATCAGGAGAAAAATCGTGCCCTTGGCTTCTGAATGATACATTTTGATAAATCCTTTCATGAAATATGGAAAAAACAATAGTACTATATTATAATAATATTAGAAAAAAGTAAATAAAAAAACTTGACTTCGTGTTGACTCCAAGGTGTATCCTCTAGATACGTTAAAGGAGCGACGGCAAGATTGTTTTTAAAACAGACGATTTCGCAGCCGCACAGATACAGTGTTGAAAGGCCTTTGTATGGCCATACAGCTTTTAAGGAAGGTAGTGAGGGTGATGAGACTGACGAGAAAACGGATGAGTCTGGCTGTACTCGGTGTGGCAGTCGGTGTTTTTTTTTCTTTTTGACGGGGTATATGAACTGCCTGCAGGCAAGTTTGCAGGGGTCCCAGGGTAATAGTGCCTTTATTTTTGGGGATGCAGGCCCCTATGCCGCCAAGACGCGGCTTTCTTTTGAAGGCGGCCATGCCGTTCTTGGTCTATACGATACACCGGCGGCTTTGGAATTGTCTGAACGACAGCCGCTGGTCGTGCCGCTCCAGCACAAAGACGGTCGAATCGTCTTGCCGGATATGCCGCCTGTCGTCTTGTCTGATGCGGATAAAACGGAAATGACGCCTAAAATCGGCGATATTGCTTTTGATACGACGACGCAGGAATTGGTTATTTTCTGCCAACCGGAAGATACGGTGTCGACGCTGATTCCCGTCGGACGCGTCCTTGGCGGTATGAATTATTTGCTGCAGACAGACGGCGAATTTGCCGGTTACCTCATGAGTGAATAAAGGGCCTGTTTCATATTTTATTCATCGATTGCTTAGGAGGAAGAACATGTTCGGTTTAGGAGCGCCGGAATTACTGCTGATTTTAGTCATTGCCCTCATCGTCTTCGGACCGGGGAAACTGCCGACCATCGGCAGTGCACTGGGAAAGAGTTTGAGGGAGTTCAAGGATGCCGTCAACTCGGCCGAAACGGATGATGAAAAATCCGTTGATGAAGAAAAGAAAGAACAAAATAACGATACAGAATCAGACCGGAAAGCATAGCCCTTTATGAGCTGTGCTTTTTCGTTTACTGCAAGGAACTCTTTTGGCTATTGCATAAAAAGACTGCCTCTTGTAATATTTTTCACAAAATATGATTGCAGTTAAAGCCCGAAAGCCTTATACTATATATAAGGTTATCTCATACTACTATTGCAAAGTCATGAAGGAGGAGTCTTTATAATGTACAAGCTTTCACAAGTTCCAGAAGAGTATAAGAAGAAACTGATTACTGCTGAACAGGCAGCGGCCCTCGTACGAGACGGCGAACGCGTTTCTTATGGTCTCGGCTGCTCGGCCCCGTATGATATCGATATCGAAATCGGTAAACGGGCAAAAGAATTGCACGGCGTCGAAATCGTCGCTTCGACCATTGTCAAAGACGAACCGTATGCGGCATATTTAAACAGTGACTCTAACGATCAAATCCGCTTCGCTACGGGCCATATGAACGGCTTTGAACGTAAGATGTGCAAGGACGGCCGCTGCTGGTTCCTGCCGATCTTGTTTAACGAATTGCCGAAGTACTGGCAGCATATCGATAAATTGATCATCCAGGTTCATCCCATGGATAAATGGGGCAACTTCAACATCGGGCCTCAGGCTGCTGACCTTCGCGGCCTCATTCGCGCAGCTAAGACGATCATCCTCGAAGTCAATCAGAATATGCCGAAGGCATTGGGCTATGAAACGGAATTGAACCTCTGCGACGTCGACTATGTCGTCGAAGGCTCGAACCATCAGATGCCGCAGATCCCCAATCGCCCGGGCACGGAACTTGATGATAAGATTGCCGACCACATCATTCCCCTTATCGAAGACGGCAGTACGCTGCAGCTCGGCATCGGCGGCATTCCGTCGGCTGTCGGTAAGAAGCTGGCTGAATCGGACGTCAAAGATTTGAGCGGTCATACGGAAATGCTCGTCGACTCCTATGTTGACCTCTATGAAGCCGGTAAGATTACGGGCAAGAAGAACCGCGACAAAGGCAAAATCATGTACGCTTTCGCCGGCGGTACGCAGCGCCTCTATGATTTCATCGATGATAACCAGATCGTCTTCAACGCACCGGTAAGCTACATCAACAACATCGGCGTCGTTGCCAGCATCGATAAATTTATCTCCATCAACGGCTGCATCGACCTCGACCTCTACGGCCAGGTCAACGCTGAAACAGCAGGCTACCAGCAGATCAGCGGTACCGGCGGCCAGCTTGACTTTGCACAGGGCGCTTTCGCTTCGGAAGGTGGCAAGAGCTTCATCTGCGTCCATTCGACGCGTAAATTTAAAGACGGTCACGTCGAATCCCTGATTAAACCGACCCTGCCGCAGGGTACGGTCATTACGACGCCGCGCTCGGCTGTTCACTACATCGTAACCGAATACGGCACGGCCCTCTTAAAAGGTAAATCGACGTGGGAACGCGCTGAAGCCCTGATTAACGTCGCTCATCCGGACTTCCGCGAAGACCTGATCAAACAGGCTGAAAAGATGGGTATCTGGACACAGACCAGTAAAGTTACTATGTAAGGAAAAGGCTTGTCAGCTGAAGGTTGACAATGCTGCATATACGTTTAAAAGCCGGTCACACCTGATGGTGGACCGGCTTTTTGTCTGTAAACGAGTCGAGTCTTGACGCGTTTACCTCTATGAACCTGTCAGTTACTGCCTTTGGTGAGGGCGTACTGCTGTTTACTCTTCGTCAATCCGTTCAATCTTGAAGATGACCGGCCGCGTGCCGTCGCTGCAGCAGGTAATCATGGTGTTTTCTTCTTTCATCCATCCCTTCATGATCGAGCCGCCCTGAAGTCCGGCGTAGATATAGCGGGAGATGGCGTCCCAGGCTTCGGAGCAGTGAGGAATCTTCGGGCCGCCGGCCGTCGTGTCCCGGTCACCGTGGGAGGTTACCAGCGTATCGAGGCCCATGTGCCAGAAGGAATCCCTTTCTTCATTCCGTTCGAAGATGTACTCGTCGCCGACGTGGTAGCAGGGACAGGCACCGGAATTGGGCTCGGCACAGTACTGCTGCTGGAGTTCGGGATATAATTTTTTGTCGAGAATGGTAACTTTTACTTTGTGCTTCATGATATGTTTCCTTTTCTGATACAATAAACATAATTGATTGATTAGCGAGGTGAGAGCATGGCTATCATGCCGAAGTATATTTTTGCCGATGACTTCCGCGACTTGGAGGAATATTTTCTTTCCTGCCCTCATCGGGACGTTTCTTTTGATACCGGCGACTATCTGTGGAAGCCCGGCGAGCCTTACGGACGCATCCATTATTTAAAAAGCGGCGTCGTCCAAAATTATTTGGAACATGAAATGGGCTATCGGAAAATCCTTTCTTTCCACGCCGGCGGGACTGTTTTCCCGGGCTTTCATTACCGGCAGTATAAGATTGAAGAGTCCCTCTTAAGTCGGGCTTTGACGCCGGTCCGGGCCTTGGAGTTTACATCGCCTCAATTCGAGGCCATGTTTCAAGAGAGCGAAGCTCTTCGGCGCCATGTCATCGACTGGTACAGCGCCTATGCCAATCTCTTGATTTACGACGGCGCCCACCAGGAGTTTAACAGTTCCCTTGTAAAACTGTGCAATCTCCTCTATCTGCTCCTCCTGCGGGAACCGGATAAACCGGGGAAAAGCCTGTATAATCTGACCCAAGAGGCTTTGGCCGATATCCTCGGCGTCAGTTTAATCAACGTGACCCGGAATTTGACCAAACTTCGCAGGGCCGGCATCATCGCCACCAGCCGTAAACAGATCACCGTCATCGATGCAGCTCGGCTCAGGGCTCTTTGCTCCGGCGAGACCCTGTCCCTTTCTTGAAAAGCGGCGGAGAATACATGGGCTCTAGTGAAATTATAAAGTTTGGCAAATTTCTTTTCTACGTCAAATGACGCAGGCGAAAAAAGTTATATAGATGAAGAATCCCGTTGACAAAGTGTGTTCTCCGGGAGCAAGATAATTGTATACTCATATTTGTCAGGGAGAAGGTGTGCCATGAACGGAACGAAAATCTATTATGTTTACTTTATCCTCAGTCAGGTCATTTGGGGCGTACTGCCGGCTTTTTGGCTGCTTTTGCGTCAGCTGCCGCCGCTGTACACCTTGTCATCTCGGATTATTTGGGCTTCTGTCTTTTGTTTTTTCTTGATTCTCCAAAAACATCTCCTGCCGGGGCTGAAAGGTGTTGCCAAGGAGCGCTGGCAGTGGCCTTATATTGCCGGTGCCTGCATCTTTATTACTCTTAATTGGGGTTCTTATATTTACGCGACGACGCGGGGCTTTATTCTGCAAGCAAGTTTGGCCTATTTTATCAATCCTATCGTCGTTGTCTTTTTTGGAGGCCTGATTTTTCGGGAAAAACTGCGTCCTATCCAGAAACTTTCCGTTTTTGTGGCCGGTCTCGGCCTGGCCCTGGCCTTTTTCATCTATGGCGTCGTTCCCTGGCTGTCCTTTATTATTTGCCTGACCTGGGCGACGTACAGCATGATTAAGAAGAAGGTTGTCCTCGACAGTCAGGTATCGGTCTTTATCGAATCCTTTTCCATGGTTCCCCTGGCCTTGGCTTTTATTATCTTCAGCGAAGTCAATGGTGTCGGTGCGGCAGGCACCTTCAGCGGTTGGCAGTGGCTGCTCCTGCCGGCGACGGGCGTCGTTACGGCCGTTCCGATGATGCTCTTTTCAGCCGGCGTCAAGGGGATTCCCATGACGACAGGCGGTATCTTAATGTACTTTTCACCGAGCATTACCTTGATTATCGGCGTCTTGTCCGGCGAGGTCATAACGGAACCCTTGCTGTTGACCTTCTGCTTTGCCTGGGTGGCTGTGGCCCTTTACATGTACGGCATCTATCAGACCATCCATCGTCTTCGTCAAACGACGTAACAATATAAAAAAGAGGCTGTGCCGGAATGTGGGCTTTAATCCACATTCTATGCACAGTCTCTTTTGCATTTCGGGTATTATTTTTTGATGCGCTTATAGTCGCTGTCGAAATAGCGGCCGTTACGGATATCGTCAGTCATGCCCTTGTAAGGCCCTTCGGCGATGACGTCTTCGTTGTTTTGACCGGCCTTGCCCATGTAGGTAATGACGGCAAATTCCGGGACCAACAATTTCGGATAGGTGGCATACTTTTCTCTTGATTCATGCATGAAATCGAGATGCTCATTTTGGTAGCAGACGGTGATTTCCGGATGATCTTCTACCCATTTCGGGAAGAAGATGGTGCCGTGCATTTTCTTTTCATTGGGCATGAAATCGAGGGCCACATCGGTTCCGGTCGGTTCCGTCCAGGTGACTTTAAACACGCCGTCCGTCAATTTAACGATATCGGCCGGTTGGTCCGTTACCCAACGGCCGGCTACCATGCCTCCGTGAATGCGGTAGTCGACCGTGTGGTCGTTTTTGGCATACCATTCGTACTCCCAGCCGTTATCGTAAGTGTAAATAAAATGAGTGCCTAAAAAATCGTCTAATTCTTTGAATTCCATGGTCATACCCTCCTGTATTTTGAATCCTCTTCAATGAATGGATCAATGCATTTAAATACTAAAATTATAACATGTAAATAATTACATGTTAAGTTACACTTCGTATGTTATACTTAGTAATAGGAAAAGTCAAGGTTTAGTTTAACTAGTTTCCATCATCAGCATTGAAAGAGGTGAATTGTCGTGGCTCAAAAGAATACCTTGCGATATGTCATTTTAGGGTTGTTGTCAAAGGAGCCAATGGCGGGCTATGACATAAAAAAGGCCTTTGAAGGCGAAATCGGTGATTTTTGGTACTCCAATCACAGCCAAATCTATCCGGAGCTCGGCCGGATGGAACAAGACGGCTTCATCATTGGTCATGAAGAAATTGTCGGCAGTAAGCTGACCAAGAAAAAATACACCATTACTCCTTCCGGGAAAGCCCTGGTTGATGAATGGCTGGCAGAATCGTTGAGTTCGCTGCCGCCGACGCGGGACGAATTTGCCATGAAGGTCTATTTTATGGACTCGGCAGAGAATCCGCTGCTGGTGGCGCTGTTTCAGGAAGAAATTTTGCGGCATGAAGAAAAATTGGATTATTTGCAGTCCCGGTGGAAGGTGTTATTTTCCGAGGCCGGGTCGGAACAGGATCATTTCGGTCATGCCTTGATTTTAGAGCGGGCCATTCGCCGTGAAAAAGATCAGTTAGCCTGGCTCCGTGAGGCCTATAAAAGGCTGCCGGGTAAAAAATAAAATAACGGGTTGTAACAAAAGAGGTGCCTGAATGGCATAAAAATGCTCCCTACCGTCAGATTTTTCATCACTGGCAGTAGGGAGCGTTCGTTTTATATAGTTTTTTTCTTACGTTAGCCGATTATTTGCTTTCAAAGAAGGCTTTATAGGCGAGATAACCGCTGTAGGCATCGGCTTTTGCCACGATTTCTAAGGGCGCGTGCATGCTGTGCATGGCAACGCCGCAGTCGACGACGTCGCAGCCCCAGTCGGCCATGATGTAGGCGATGGTTCCGCCGCCGCCCTGATCGACTTTACCGAGTTCGCCGACCTGCCAGGGAACTTCGTTTTCGTTGAAGATGCTGCGGATCTTGGCCATGAATTCGGCATTGGCATCGTTGCTGCCGCCTTTTCCGCGGGCGCCGGTGTATTTGCACAGGCAGATGCCGTAGCCTAATTGGGCCGAGTTTTGTTTTTCATAAGCGTCGGCAAAGACCGGATCGAAGGCTGCCGAGACGTCGGCCGACAAGACTTCACTGTTGCGCATCGTCCGGCGCAGCCAGATTTCTTCCGGATGGTTCTGGAGGGCCAGGAGCTCGGCAATGAAGTCCGGGAAGTACGAAGATTGGACGCCGGTATTGCCGACAGAGCCGATTTCTTCTTTATCGGCAAAGAGGGCGACCTGTGTCTTTGCGCCGGCCTTGGCATCGAGGATGGCGGCCAGGTTGGCATAGGAGCAGACGCGGTCGTCGTGGCCGTGGGACATGATCATCGAGCGGTCGAGGCCGACGTCGCGGCTCTTGACGGCCGGGATGATTTCAAGCTCCGCACTGGTGAAGTCTTCTTCTTCGATGTCGTATTTTTCTTTTAAGAGGGTCAAGATGGCCGGTTTCGTCTTTTCTTCTTCCGTGTGAATGCCGACGAGGGGCATGAGCATTTCACCGCTGATGGCTTCGCTCAGCTTCTTGGCTGCCTGATCCTTGCCGAGATGGGGCAGGAGGTCGTTGATGAAGAGGACCGGATCATTAGGATCTTCGCCGATGGATACGTCGATTCTCGTTCCGTCGGCTTTGTAGACGACGCCGATGAGGGAGAGGGGCATGCAGACCCACTGGTACTTCAGGACGCCGCCGTAGTAATGGGTCTTCAAATACACGATTTTGTCCTGTTCAATGACCGGAATGGCTTTGACGTCGAGGCGGGGGCAGTCGATATGAGAGCCTACGATTTTGAGGCCTTCTGCAATGGGCGAGGAGCCGATGACGGCTAAGATGACCGATTTTCCCTTTTGGTCCCAATAGACTTTATCGCCGGCCTTGAGGCTGGTATAGTCGCTGAGGGGCTTGAAGCCGGCTTCCTTGGCTTGGCGGAGTATTTCCTTATTGGCCAGGCGTTCCGTCCGGGCTGTGTCGAGAAATTGACGGTATTGGTTGCTGTACGTTTCCATCTGGTAGCGCTGTTCGGCTGAAAAGCGGGACCAGGCACTGTTTTCTGTATCAAATGCTTTCATGAGTGATCCTCCTTTGAACATATTATTGTCTATTATACTCCAAATCAGTCCACTTTGTCGCGGGTATTGAAATCTTATCTCCGGATGCATACTATTCTTTACTGAATAAAATAGAAGAAACTATTGTATTATTATAAAAACAGTGGTATTATTAACCATATTTTATAAATAATAATTCATAAATAGGGGGGTTTATGATGATGGATAAGAGGGGTATAAAACAGTTAATAAACGAAGTTACACCGGATATTTTGGCCATGCGGCGTCATATTCATGAAAATCCAGAACTATCCGGAGAAGAATTGCATACAGCCGCCTTTATGGCGGAAAAACTTCGCTCATTCGGCGTAGAAGTTACGGAGCATGTCGCCGGTACGACGGCCGTTTTGGGCTATCTGAAAGGGGGAAAGCCCGGACCGGTCATCGCCTTGCGGGCCGATATGGACGCCCTGCCTATGACGGAAGAAACGGGACTGCCCTTTGATTCGAAGTTTCCCGGCAAGATGCATGCCTGCGGCCATGACGGGCACATGAGCATTCTCCTCGGAGCCGCCGAGGTGCTGAGTCGGATCAAGGACGACCTTTCGGGGACGGTCGTCTTTATTTGTCAGCCCTCTGAAGAAAAATCGCCCGTCGGCGGCGCTAAGGGCTTGATTGCGTCGGGGGCTCTCGACGGTATCGATGCCGTCTACGGCCTTCACGTCTGGCCGACCTTGCCCAGCGGTACGGTCGGCGTCCTGCCGGGGCCGATGATGGCTGCATCGGATCATATCCGCATCGTCATGAAGGGCAAGACCAGCCACGCCGCCATGCCTCATAAGGGCGTCGATACCATCGTTGCAGCCGCCCAGTTCCTGACAGCGGCTCAGACCATTGTCAGCCGCCGCGTCAATCCGCTCTACCCGGCGGTCTTGACTTTTGGCAAGATTACCGGAGGTACGCGGTACAACGTCGTCGCCGATACGGTAGAAATTGAAGGTACTTGCCGGACTTATCATGAAGAAGCACAGGATGCCGTCGAAACGTATCTTCAGGATACGCTGAAGGGCATGGACGCCATGTACGGGACGGAAAGCACCCTTTGTTACGAACGGGGCTATGCAGCTGTCCGCAATACGCCGGCTCAGGCTGACTTTATTGCCGGCGTCGTCCGTCAGTGCCTGGGAGACGAAGGCTTGGCGGATGTTCAGGAACCGGCCATGACGGCTGAAGACTTTTCGGGGTACTTGCAGCACTTTGACGGCGGCTTCTTTTGGCTCGGTGCGACGCCCCAGGGGCAGACCGTCTATCCCCTTCACAATACGCACTTTGCCGTCGATGAAAAATGCCTTCCTATCGGCGTCGAAATCATGGTATCATTAGTACTTGCAAAAACGGCATAAAATATAACGTAAAGGTCTCCTATGACTATTGGTCACAGGAGATCTCTTTTTTTGCATAATTCTTTTCTTTTTTAGAAAGAATTATTTTTTTACCTTTCAGGGGAAAGGGGATGGCTATAGCGTCACTAAGAAATAATAATAATGGTTATCAATGATAAAGATTCAATCTTTTAAGAATACTCATAGATATAGGCTACATCTTAATTTTTTAGCATACCCATAACTCTTGACTTTTTTTGTCCAAAAAAATATGATAGAGGCAAGAATTACAAATACTAATTACGAATACGGAGTGCTTTTTATGTTTATGAATCGGCAAACGGATTATGCGTTGCGGATGTTGCGTGCCTTGACGGACGAAAAACAGCATAGTGTGCGTTCGCTGGCCGAAGATGAACAGGTTCCGCAAGCATTTACTTACAAGATCCTAAAAAAACTATCGCAAGCTGGGCTTGTTAAGCTTTCCAGAGGACCGGGAGGTGGTTGCCACTTAGTCGAAGATTTAAAGAACGTCAGCCTCTATGACCTGATTACGATTATGGAGGGGGATGCCCATGTAACGGCATGCATGCAGGGTTCGTATGATTGTGAATGGCGCAGGACTCACGGGATTTGCAAAATCCACTTGAACTTGTGCGTCGTTCAAGAAGAAATCAATCAAAAGCTGCGTGCAAAAAGCCTGTGGGAAATCATAGGAAAGAATAGTTAATCAAGTTGTATCCATAAAGGAGGAGTATGATATGCTGTTTCAAACAACTGCCGAACATGAAGCCTTACGAAAAGAGATCCGCAAATTTGCGGAAGCGGAAGTAAAACCAATCGCCTTTTCGCTGGACCAGAACAATGAATTTCCGGATGAAATCGTAAAGGCTATGGGCAAACATGGCTGGATGGGTCTCCCGTATCCGAAAGAATACGGCGGTGCAGGCCTCGATGTCACCAGCTATGCCATTGCTGTTGAAGAATTCTCCCGCGTTGACGGCGGTGTCGGCGTTATCCTGTCGGCTCACACCTCGCTGGGCACGTATCCGATTGCAGCCTTCGGGAATGAAGAACAGAAGAAAAAATACTTGGTTCCTTTAGCAAAAGGGGAAAAACTGGGCGCCTTCGGTCTGACTGAAGAAAACGCAGGTTCCGATGCCGGCGGTACGGAAACGACGGCTGTCGATAAAGGGGACTACTACCTGCTCAACGGCGGTAAGATTTTCATCACCAATGCTCCGAAAGCTGATATTTACGTTGTATTTGCTGTTACGACTCCGGATATCGGTACCAAAGGCATTTCGGCCTTCATCGTAGAAAAAGGCTGGGAAGGCTTCAGCTTCGGCGACCATTACGATAAATTAGGTATTCGCTCGTCTTCGACGGCAGAATTGATTTTCAATGACGTCAAAGTTCCGAAGGAAAATCTGCTCGGCAAAGAAGGCCAGGGCTTTAAGATCGCTATGTCGACCCTCGACGGCGGCCGTATCGGTATCGGTGCTCAGGCACTGGGTATCGCTCAGGGCGCTTATGAAAGTGCACTCGACTATGCCAAAGAACGTATTCAGTTCGGTCAGCCGATCGGTATTCACCAGGGCATTTCCTTTAAACTGGCTGATATGGCAACGAAGCTTCGTGCATCCCGTTACCTGATTTACTCGGCAGCTGAATTAAAAGAAAAACACGAACCGTACAGCATGGAAGCTGCTATGGCTAAGATGTATGCTTCTGACTCGGCTATCGAAATCACCAACGAAGCTCTTCAGATCTTCGGCGGCTCCGGCTTCTTGAAAGGCATGGACGTCGAACGGGCTTACCGCGATGCGAAGATCACGACGATCTACGAAGGTACTAATGAAATTCAGCGCGTCGTCATTGCTGCTCACTTGTTGGGCAAAATCGGCAAAGCTGACGGCGGTGCCGGCCGCAGCTCGGCTCCGAAGAAAGCCGCTCCGGTTACGGGGATTCGTAAAAACCAGTTGTTTCGCGACGGAAGCGCAAAAGACAAAGTCAAAGCCCTCGCAGACGCCCTCAGACATGACGGATATGACTTCTCCGTCGGTATTGCAGCAGATACGCCTATTGTTGAGGCAGAACGTGTTGTCTCAGCTGGCAAGGGCATTGGGAAAAAAGAAAACATGAAGCTTATCGAAGATTTGGCAAAAGCTGCCGGCGCTGCTATCGGTTCGTCCCGTCCGGTTGCTGAAACCCTTCGCTATGTACCGCTCAATCGCTATGTCGGCATGTCCGGCCAGAAATTCACGGGCAACTTATACATTGCCTGCGGTATTTCCGGTGCGAAACAGCATTTGAAAGGCATCAAAGATGCATCTACAATTGTAGCTATCAATAAAAACGGCAACGCTCCGATCTTTAAAAACTGCGACTACGGTATCGTCGGCGATGTTCAGGAAATCCTGCCGCTCTTAGCACAGGAACTCGGCCTGGAAGATAAAAAGCCGGCTCCGCCGATGGTTAAGATGAAACGCCCGGTCGTTCCGAAACCGGAACCGATTGGTCCGAAGTATGTCTGCAACGGCTGCGGCTATGTCTATATTCCTGAATTAGGTGATGAAGACGCTGATATTGCACCGGGAACCTTGTTCAAGGACCTGCCTGATGATTGGGTTTGCCCGGAATGCGCTGAAGAAAAGAGTCATTTTATTCAAGAATAGTGCGGCGAAAGGAGTCGATAAATTATGTATTGCGTACGCAAAGTAACGAAAGATGTTTCTTGGGTCGGTGCCAATGACCATAGATTACATTTGTTTGAAAATATTCACCCCATTCCCTTGGGCGTTTCTTATAATGCTTACCTCTTGCTCGACGAAAAGACGGTATTGTTTGACACGGTTGACTGGGCTGTTTGCCGTCAGTTCTTAGAAAACGTAGAACACGTCCTCGGCGGCCGCGACCTCGATTACATGGTCATCAACCACATGGAACCGGACCACTGCGCCAGCATGGAAGAAATTGTTCTCCGCTATCCGAATGTTAAAATCATCAGCACGGAAAAATCCTTCATGCTCATGCGTCAGTTCGGCTTTAAAATTGACAACCAGGAATTGATCGAAGTCAAAGAAGGCGACACGACGACTTTCGGTAAACATACTGTAACCTATGTAGAAGCTCCGATGGTCCACTGGCCGGAAGCTATGGTTACCCTCGACCTCACCGACGGCATCCTCTTCTCGGCTGACGCCTTCGGTTCCTTCATCGCCCTCGACGGCAAACTGTTTGCCGATGAAGTCAACTTCGACCGCGATTGGCTCGATGAAGCTCGTCGTTATTACACCAACATCGTCGGCAAATACGGCCCGCACGTACAGCACCTCTTGGGTAAAGCTGCGACGGTCTTGGATAAAATCAAAGTCATTTGCCCGCTCCACGGCCCGGTCTGGAGAAAAGACTTCGGTTATCTGCTCGACAAATACCAGCGCTGGAGCACGTATACACCGGAAGAAAAAGGCGTCCTCATTGCCTACTCTTCGATGTACGGCAACACGGAAGCAGCTGCACAGAACCTGGCTTCGAGACTTTGTGAAAAGGGCGTTACCAATATCCGTATCTGCGACGTCTCTTCGACTCACGTTTCGGAATTGATTTCCCAGTCCTTCAAGCTCTCTCACCTGGTACTGGCTTCGGTAACGTATAACCTGGGCATCTATCCGGTCATGCTGGACTTCCTCGAACACATGAAGGCTCTCCACGTACAGAATCGTACCATTGCCCTGATCGAAAACGGCTCTTGGGCTGTAAAATCCGGCGATTTGATGCAGGAATTCATCGACGAAAATCTTTCGAACATGACGATCCTCAACGAACGCCTGTCTCTGGCTTCGGCCATGCATGACGACAAAGCTGTAGAACTGGAACACTTAGCCGACGCTTTGGTCGAAAGCATTAACAACACGGAAGTAAAATAATCATACTCTTTCTCTTCCCTAAGATTGGACTCGGATTCTATTCCGGGTCCAATTTTTTTATGTTTTTAGAATTTGCATAATAATTTTTAAAAAAATGCAAGAGAAAAAAGGAATCTGCCTGCCTTACAGCGAATATATAATAGTAACTGATTCCATAGGAGGCGATTGTTTTATGAAAGAATACACAAGTGATAAAATTCGCAACGTTGCTGTACTTTCGCACGATGGCGCCGGTAAAACGGCGGTTGTTGAATCGTTACTGCTGGCCTGCGGCGCCGTCGATGCCGTTGGCGTCGGTAAAGACAACAAGCATATTATGGATTATGAACCGGAAGAAATTAAGCGTAACGTAACGATTCAGCTCAGTATTGCTCCTTGCGAATGGGAAGGCTATAAACTGAATTTCCTCGATACGCCGGGGTATTCTGAATTTTGTGGCGAAGTTCGCGCTGCCCTGCGTGCCAGTGACGGCATTCTGTTGGTCGTATCGGCAGAATCGGGCGTTGAAATGGATACGGAACGGGCTTGGGACTACGGTCTCGAATTGAAACTGCCGCGCATGGTCTATGTCAACAAGATGGACGTGGAACACGCCGACTTCTTTGGCTGCTTGGAAAAACTGCGTTCCGTATTCGGAAAATCCATCATGCCCCTTCAGATTCCAATCGGTGAAGGCAAAGATTTCCGCGGAATTATCGACGTCTGCAAAATGGTCGCCTGGGAATGGAATAACGGACAATGCACGGAAATTAAAGTTCCGCCGGAATACATGGCGAAAGCTCGTGAAGTGCGCGAAATGTGCATGGAAGCTGCGGCTGAAGGTGACGACGAACTGTTGGAAAAATACCTCAACGGCGATGAACTCACCATCGAAGAACTCCGCAAGGGCCTTTATCAAGGGATGCTGACAGGCCGCGTCTGCCCGCTGATGTGCGGCAGTGCAATTCACCATATCGGTACGGCAGAACTCCTGCGCCGTATCATTACGTACATGCCCGATGCTTCGCAGAAGGTCATGATGGGGACCGATAAGAAGACGGAAGAACCGGTCATGGTATATCCCAATAAACCCTTTACGGCTTTCGTATTTAAGACCGTCGTCGACCCCTTTGCCGGAAAGCTAAGTTATGTCCGCATTTTCTCGGGCGAACTCAAAGAAGGCGACCGGCTCTATAACGTAACCCAGGGCGAAGACGAAAAGATGGGTAAAGTCCTGACCCTGGTCGGGAAGGAACCGATTCCCGTTCCCGTAGCCATTGCCGGCGATATCGTCGTCTTGCCAAAGCTGGCTCATGCCCGGACCGGCGATACCTTTGCAGCTCCTGATTTCCAAGTGACTTATGATCCCATTCGTTTCCCCAATCCGCTCCATACAGTAGCCCTCGTTCCGGAAAAGAAGGGCGAAGAAGAAAAATTGATGAACGCCCTCTTACGTATCAGTGAAGAAGATCCGACGTGCACCATCGATAAGAGCGTAGAAGGAAAACAGCTCATCGTCCGCTGCATGGGCGACGTCCACCTCGATCACATCCTCATCAAGATTGAACGGAAATACGGTGTGAAAGCAAAACAGGAAGAACTGTACATTCCTTATCGGGAAACGATTAAGGAAAAGGCGACGGCCGAAGGCAAACATAAGAAACAGAGCGGCGGTCACGGACAGTTCGGTCACGTCTTCCTCGATATCGAACCGTTGACGACGGGTGAACCCTTTGAATTCGTCGATAAGATTTTTGGCGGCGCCGTACCGAGACAGTACATTCCGGCTGTTGAAAAAGGCGTTCGTGAAACCTTGGAAAAAGGCCTCATTGCCGGTTTCCCCATGATCAACGTCAAGGTCACTCTGACGGATGGTTCATATCATCCGGTCGACTCTTCGGAAATGGCCTTCAAGGTCGCTGCCGGCCAGGCTTTAAAGAAAGCCGTACCGGAAGCTAAACCGATTCTCCTCGAACCGATTTACAACGTCGACGTCGTCATCCCTGAAGATTACATGGGCGATGTCATGGGCGACTTCAGCAGCCGACGCGGCCGTATCCTCGGCATGGAACACCATCGCAACCGCAAGGGCATCATCGTCGTAAAGGCACAGGTTCCCTTGGCTGAAATGCGGGATTACGTAACGGTTCTTCGCTCCATGACCCAGGGTAAGGGTACCTTTAATATGGAATTCTATGCCTATGAAGAAGTACCGAAAAAAATCATGGATGAAATCATTGAAAAGAGACAGGCTGAATAGAACGGAAGCTTGTCTGGCTATATGGTAAAAGGGGCACTGCCGGAAGAAATTCTTTTGGGCAGTGCCTTTTTTCTACTCAATCGCTATAGGCACGGTGACTTATGAATGCTCCTGTACTTGAACATATCATTATGTGGGAGATGGCATGTTCGTAAGTTGATTCTAATGAGGCCGGGTGTGATATAATAAAAACAAACATTAATATCAGGGAGAAACGCTTATGATGTACCCTTACATGACTTTGGCGGACGATGCTGAAATTACGCATTCGCCAATCCAGGGAGACGGAACCGTAAAAGTGTATATTGAAACACCGTGTAATAGAGGCTTTAATCATGCAACTTGCATCCTGCCCCACTATAAATGGCAGGATATTCAAGGATATTCAGAGTCTGATATCAAGGAATGGGACGCTTTCGTTCACGATAATTCGCATTTAATTATGCAGTTAGCGGCTGAAGGAGGCTTTCATAATGCCACCGTTATTTAGAATCGGTCCTTATGTGATTTATTTTTGGTCGAATGGAAACTACCCTATTGAACCTATACATGTTCATATCGCAGAGGGAACTCCTTCCAAAAATGCGACAAAAATTTGGATTACGAGTAAAGGTGGGGCTCTATTGTGTAATAATAATTCTAGGATTCCGAAATCGGCTTTGAATTTTTTATTAAGAAGTATTGAAGCAAATCACAAGTTAATCGTAAAAAGGTGGATAGAACATTTTGAAGAAATCACTTTTTACTGCTAATAATAGGTTCGCATATTGTGGACCTATTTTTTTGTTTGTGCAAATTCTGTCTCCGCGGCAGTATCTGGAATAACTATGCATAATTAGCATGTGATACTTTACTATAACGCTTGTAACGGCTGGCGGTGCGGCGTATAATATGACTATAAGTAAACGTAAAACGTCATACTATGCAATTGGTATAGATACTATGGAAAGGGTGATTTATATGTCTCAATGGACAGACATGTACAAACAAAAATTGATGACCGCTGAAGAGGCTGTCAAAGTCGTAAAATCGGGCGACTGGGTGGATTATGGCATGGGCACGACCCAGCCGGTTCTCCTCGACCAGGCATTGGCGGCCCGTCGCGATGAGCTGAAGGATGTAAAAGTACGCATGTGTCTTTCCGTCGCTCCGCGTCAAATCATTGAACAGGATCCGGACCGCAAAGCCTTTACGGCTATGAACTGGCATATGGGCGGCTATGACCGGAAAAAATGTGCTCTTGGCCAGATGAACTTCATCCCCATGTGCTACCGCAATAAGCCGTCTATGTACCGCGACCTCCTCGATGTCGACGTGGCCCTCATTACGGTCGGTCCCATGGATAAACACGGATTCTTCAACTTCGGCCTGGCCGTATCGGCAACGGAAGCGATTACCCAGAAGGCCAAGAAAGTCATCGTCGAAGTCAACGAAGCTATGCCGCGCGTTCTCGGCGGCCGCGGCGAATGCATCCATATCAGCGACATCGACGGCATCGTCGAATACGGCAATCATCCGTTGGCAACGATTCCCTTTGCTACGGGTGACGATATCGATGCTACCATTGCCAAAATGATTGTTGAACAGGTTCCTAACGGAGCGACATTGCAGCTGGGTATCGGCAGCCTGCCGAATACGATCGGCGCCCTCTTGTCTGAATCGGATTTGAAGGATTTGGGAGTCCATACGGAAATGCTCGTCGACGCCTTCTATCTGATGTATAAGAACGGTCAGCTGACCAACCGCCGCAAGGCCTTCTGCCCCAATAAGGTGAGTTGGTCCTTTGCCATGGGCACGCAGGATCTCTATGACTGGATGGACGATAACCCGTACCTGGCAGCTTACCCGGTAGACGTCATCAACGATCCCTTTGTTATCGCTCAAATGGATAACTTTATTTCCATTAATAACTGTATCGAAGTCGACCTCTTCGGACAAGTTTCTTCCGAATCGTCGGGGACGCAGCAGATCAGCGGCAGCGGCGGCCAGCTCGACTTCACCGACGGTGCCTATCGGTCGCCGGGCGGCAAGAGCATCATTGCCCTGCGCTCGACCTTCCACAATAAGAAGACCGGCCGCGATGAATCGCGTATCCTGCCGACCCTGGCTCCGGGAACGACCGTTACCGACCCGCGGTCACAGATCAACTTTGTCGTTACTGAATACGGCATGGTCAACCTCATGGGTGCCTCGACATGGGAACGGGCAGAACGCCTGATCAGCATCGCTCATCCTGATTTCCGGGATGACCTCATCAAAGAAGCGGAAAAAATGAAAATCTGGCGCTACAGCAATAAAAAATAAGTGTCTTTAAATTTACAGGCCGTCCTTTTGGACGGCCTTTTGTAATACCGAATCTTAGTGCCGGACTATTAAAAACAATAAAACTTTGCTATAATATAATGGTATGTGCCCATTTTGAAGGGCAGTATAGCAAAACAGATTCGGACTGCAGGACCCTTTTCGGCCGGCAGTTATTTCAGTTTGTATATGAGGTGAAATTTGTGGACGAACAACAAGTAGATAAGATTGTGCCGGTTTGTCTGGAAAGTGAAATGCAGACGTCGTACATCGACTATGCCATGAGTGTCATCATTACTCGTGCCTTGCCGGATGTACGCGATGGGTTGAAGCCGGTTCACCGGCGAATTCTCTACGCCATGCATGAAGCGGGCATGACGCCGAACAAACCGTATAAGAAATCGGCCCGTATTGTCGGTGAAGTTTTAGGTAAGTATCACCCCCACGGGGACAGCTCCGTCTATGATGCGACCGTCCGCTTGGCCCAGGATTTTTCGACACGGTACCCCCTCGTCGATGGTCACGGCAACTTCGGTTCTGTCGACGGCGACTCGGCGGCAGCTATGCGTTATACTGAAGTCCGTATGGCAAAGATTACGGGAGAAATGCTGGAAGATATCGACAAGGAAACGGTCGATTTCATGCCCAATTACGACGGCTCTATGCAGGAACCGACGGTCCTGCCGTCGAAGATTCCGAACCTCTTAGTAAACGGCTCGGCGGGGATTGCCGTCGGTATGGCGACCAACATTCCGCCCCATAATTTAAGCGAAGTCGTCGACGGCTGTGTTCAGCTTATCGACAATCCTGATTCCAGCCTGGAAGAAATCATGACCAAGGTCAAGGGCCCTGATTTCCCGACCGGTGCTAAAATCATGGGTCGTGACGGTATCCTCAAAGCTTATTCGACGGGCCGCGGCAGTATTAAGATGCGTTCCTGCGCCTCCATCGAACCGATGAATAAGGGGAAGAACCGTATCGTCGTTACGGAAATTCCGTACCAGGTCAATAAGGCTCGGGTCATTGAATCCATTGCCGACTTGTCCCGCAATAAGGAAATCGACGGCATTACCGCCCTTCGCGATGAATCGGACCGCAAAGGGATGCGTATCGTCATCGAGCTCCGCGCCGATGTCAATCCGGATATCGTTCTGAATAAGCTGTATAAGCACACTCAACTCCAAGAAACGTTCGGTGTCATCATGCTGGCCCTCGTCGACGGCCATCCGCGAGTATTGACGCTGAAACAGATCCTGACCTACTACTTAGACCATCAGAAAAGCGTCATTACGCGCCGCAGTCAGTTTGAACTCGATAAGGCCCTGGCTCGGGCTCACATCTTAGAAGGCCTGCTCATCGCCCTCGACCACATTGACGAAGTCATCAAGACCATTCGTGAATCGGCAACGGATGAAGTGGCCAAACAGTCCCTTATGACGAAGTTCGGACTGAGCGAAAAACAGGCTGTGGCCATCCTCGACATGCGTCTGCGCCGCCTGACCGGTCTCGAACGCGAAAAAATCGAAGAAGAATATAAGGAACTGGAAGAACGCATTGCCTACCTGCGCAGCGTTTTGGCTGATGAACATAAAGTCATGGAAATCGTTAAGACGGAACTCCTCGATGCCAAGAAGAAATTTGGCGACAAACGACGTACGGAAATCGTTGCCGACGCCTCTGATTTTTCCATCGAAGACATGATTCCTAATGAACGCATGGTCCTAACCCTTACGCGCCGGGGATACATGAAGCGTATCAACGCCAATGTATACCACACGCAGAATAAGGGCGGCCGCGGCATCAAAGGTATGGGAACGAAAGACGAAGATGCAGTTAACCACCTGCTCTATACGTCGGCGTGGAATACGGTCTTATTCTTTACCAACTTTGGCCGTGTCTATCGCTTGAAGTCCTACGAAATTCCTGAAGCCAACAGCCGTAATTCTAAGGGCATGGCGGCCATCAACATCCTGCCCCTGTCCAACGGGGAAAAGGTCAACGCCCTCATCGACCTCGATCAGGTCGATCCGTCGATGAACCTCTTTATGGTAACGGAAAAAGGCTTGGTCAAGAAGACGGTCCTTCATGAATTTAAAAATGTCCGCCGCAACGGCCTCATCGCCATCTCTCTCATGGAAGGGGATCATTTGGCTAAGGTACGCCTGACCAACGGCGACCAGACCATTATTTTGGCAACGAAATTGGGTATGGCCATCTGCTTTAATGAAAACGATGTCCGTCCTATGGGCCGTAATACCCGCGGTGTTCGCGGCATTACCCTGGCTGAAGGGGATATGGTCATCGGAGCCGACGTCCTGGCTGAAGACTGCCAGGTTCTGACCGTCAGTGAAGAAGGCTTTGGCAAGCGCAATAACGTCGATGCCTATAAAGTACAGCTTCGAGGCGGCAAGGGAATCAAGAATTTCAAGATTACCCCGAAGACCGGCGACATCGTCGGCGTCGAAGTCGTCCACGAAGGTCAAGAACTGATGCTTATCACGTCGAATGGCATCGTTATTCGGACCGATATCGAAAGCATTGGCATTAAGAAAGGGCGTAATACGTCGGGCGTCAAAATCCAGAAACTGGAAGGCGACGACAAGGTTGCAGCCCTCGATACGATTGCTATCGAAGGAACGGATGAAGACGACGAACAAGAACAGACAAAACTGTTTAAAGAATAGTCGAAACAGAATTACTGAAAGGCCGCCTTTTGAGGGCGGCCTTTTTATATAGAATATTTCTGGTTGATTGTATAATGAATTCGGACATATAAAAAGAGACATA
>UMHU01011732.1_pt1 | contig 88122 bp, 85 predicted proteins | sample 1965591 | NCBI WGS metagenome assembly UMHU01 (sample SAMEA4836101, study PRJEB28245) | human gut metagenome | biome: gut microbiome; material: fecal sample | place: Denmark | collected 2008
TGCCCGTCACATGAAGGTGGTCGACGCCGGTCCAGTCGATACCTCCTAAATCAGCCGGCTGAAAATGAGAGAATGCCGTATGCTTGCGGATATTGGCGACAAAAGGATCGCCTTCGACGACCTTTTCCTTCATCTGAAAACCCGTCATATGGTCGTCATCGGTCCAGACATACTGTTCGTGAATATTATTTTCTTTCAGAAAATTGACGATACAGCGGCCAAAGGGGTCGATACCGACCTTGGAGATATACGATACATTATTTCCCAACCGAGCCATGCCGACGGCATAGTTCAATTCAGCCCCGCAAACGTGGCGGGAAAAATGTTCGACCGATTCCAAAGGCCCCTTTTCTTCAGCGATGAGAAGGCCCATCGCTTCACCAATAGTAAGCACATTTTTCATGATAAACTCCTTTTAAAAAGATAGAGCCGCTTTAAACAGCGGCTCATCAATGATGTTTTTCAATTATTTTAAAGGCAAGGGTTCAACTCGACCAACGAGGAACAAATAAGACAAGGCACCGAGTATGCACAAGACACCAGCTGCTGCAAGGGGAACCAAGAAAGAGCCTTCAGTAATCGTCAGCATGACGCCGGTAAATGTCGTAATGAAAATACCTGCTAAGTTGCCGGCAAAGTTCATGATGCCGCCGATGGAAGCAACGTGTTTAGGCGTAGGCGCAATTTCACCGACGATGACCCAGGTGTTGGAACCGGCGAAGGACAAGCTTGCATAAGACAAAGCGAAGAGGGCCAGACAAATATAGATGTTATCTACAAAGGCACAAAGGGCAATGCAGGAAGAAAGAAGCATACCGCCAACTAAACAAAGTTTACGGGAGAACGTAGCCGAATGACCGCGTCGCAAGAGATAGTCAGACGTAAGGCCGCCAAGCCATCCCCCGGGAATGGCCAACAGTGCCGGCAGCATCCCTAAGGTACCCAATGCTTTCAGTGAAAATCCACGAGTTTCCATTAAATAGCTGGGGAACCAGGTGATAAAGAAGTAGATGGCAAAATTCAGGCAGAACAGGCCGATCATAAGGCCCCAAACGGTCTTATAGCGGAACAAATCAGCCCAGGAAACCTTACCTTCACCGGCTTCTTTAGATTCCGAGGCCTGATTTTCACCGCGTTCAGCTAATAAAGCTTCTACTTGTTCCGGTGCAATATCGCGGTATTTTTCCGGATCACGATAAATGAACCACCAGGCGAGGGCCCAACCAATACCGATAAGGCCTGTGATAATAAAGGAGCCTCGCCAGCCCATTACAGAAATGATCCAAGCAATCAACGGCAGCGATAAGGCAGAGCCTACACGGGACCCACTGTCAAAAATACTGCAGGCAATGCCGCGTTCTTTCCGGGGAAACCAGTTGTATGCCGCTTTTGCAAAAGAAGGCATAGCCGCCGATTCACCGACGCCTAACAAGAGTCTGGATCCGACCATATGACCGAAAGTATGAACCATACCGGTCACGGCCGTAAAGACAGACCACCAGGCAACAGCAAAGGCCAAGCTCAGACGAACACCGACTTTATCGATAAACCAACCGGCCGGCATCTGGCACAAGGCATAGGTCCAAAAGAAAGCACTCATGATGACGCCCATCGTAGCCGGATCCAATGCCAGTTCAGCTCGGATATGAGGAGCTGCAATCGCCAAATTTGCACGGTCAATGTAGTTAATGGCATTGGCCAGGAAGCAGAGACCGATGATAACCCATCTCATGTTTTTAAAGTTTGATTTTGTCATAATAACGCTCCTTTATAACTGTCCGCATGTGCGGTTAATTGCATCCCACAAGCCGCAGAGATAGTTAGCACCGAGGGCGCGGTCATATAAACCATAGCCCGGACGGCCTTCTTCGCCCCAAATCATACGACCGTGGTCAGGACGGACGGGGCCTTCAAAACCGATATCGTAAGCAGCTTTCATAATTTCATACATATCTAAGTTCCCAATTTGCGATTTATGAGCTACTTCATTGAATACCCACGGTTCATGGACTTGGATGTTGCGGACATGAAGGAAGTTGATACGACCCATTTTACCGAATTTACGAATGATGTGGGGAATATCGTTTTGACGGTTCGAGCCGAGAGAACCCGTGCAAATCGTAAAGCCGTTGCTTTCGCTGTCGACCATCTTGGCAATCTTCATGAGGTCACTTTCGTTTTTGACGATGCGGGGCAGACCAAAAACAGAAATGGGGGGATCATCGGGATGAATCGCCATTTTGATGCCCACTTCTTCAGCAACGGGAACAATGGCTTTCAGGAAATATTCGAGATTTTTGCGCAGGCCGTCTTCATCCATGCCCTGGTACTGTTCAATCAGGTGGGACAATTCTTTCAACCGTTCCGGTTCCCATCCGGGAAGGACAAAACCATTCGTATTATCAAGGATTTCCCGAGTCATGTCCTCCGGCGTCTTGCCGGCAATGAGATGGTAGTCATAAGCGAGAACCGTCGAGCCATCATACAGCGGTTTTGCCAGTTCTGTTCGCGTCCAGTCAAAGACAGGCATGAAATTATAGCAGACCATTTCGATACCGGCCTTGGCAGCATTGCGAAGGGACGTAATATAATTTTCGATGTACTGGTCGCGGCTCGGAAGGCCTAACTTGATGTCTTCATGAACATTGATGCTTTCCAAATCTTTGAAGACCAAGTTATTGGCTTCAGCTTGCTGTTTGATATGCATCAACGGTTCCACCGGCCATACTTCACCGACCGGAATATCGAATAAAGCACCGACGATACCATCCATGCCCGGAATTTGATCGATTTGCTGCAGTGTAATTTTGTCATCTTTCTCTCCGTACCAACGGAATGTCATTCTCATAGGTTAATTCCTCCTAATAGTAACTAAAAAATAAACTTTTTATTTTTATTGTTTTTCTATTTATCTTTGCTACGAACATATACTACCATACTAGTATCCCTAATGCAATATGAAGACCACATTTTGAGAAAATAGAATGATTGATTCGAGACTATGATTTTTACACATAAAAAGTAGAGATCTCCTCATAGAGGAGATCTCTATTTCCGTTAACTGATAGTATCGTATTTAATTATAAAACAATGTTTTTCTGATTTCCGGCAAGATAGGCGTCGATATTGTCAAAGACGATAACAGCACGCTTTGCCATCGATTCGGCCGTTGCAAATGCTACGTGCGGCGTGACGATAGTGTTCTTCGAGTGGAGAAGGGGATGATCCGTATCGAGGGGCGGTTCTTTTTCAAAGACGTCGATACCGGCACCGGCGATTTTACCGCTGTTGAGGGCGTCCGCCAAGTCCTGGGAAACGACGACGGGGCCGCGGGCTTCATTGATAAGGAAGGCTGTCGGCTTCATATAAGACAGGGTTTCTGCGTTAATCATGCCCTTAGACTGTTCTGTTACCGGGCAGTGAAGGCTGACGATGTCAGACTGAGCCATCAGTTCTTTCAGTGGCAAATACTTAATCAATTCCGTATCTTGTTTATGGGAGAAGCCATTATAAGCGATGACTTTAGCTCCGAAAGCATGGACCAATTCGGCTACGCGATGGCCGATATGACCGGTCCCGATAAGGCCGACGGTTTTCCCTTCCAATTCGTTGCCGACAAGGCCGGCTTTGGTACCTCCGGCCCGGCAGGCTGCATCGACTTGAGGAACGCGGCGCAGTAAATCAAGGATCATGGCAATGGTCAATTCTGCAACGGCAACGGTCGAGTAGCCGGATGCGTTGCTGACTTTAATACCTCTGGCCTTGGCAGCATCGAGGGCTACATGGTCGACGCCGGTAAAGGCGACATCGATATATTTTAAATTCGGGCAGGCGTTGATGACCTCTGCCTTAAGAGGCATATTGGCAATGATGAGGATATCGGCATCTTTCGCTTCTTCGATTTGAACAGCGACGTCATCATTTCTTTCATAGGCTGCAAATTCATGGCCCTTTTCCGTAAGCGGCTTTACATAGGAGTCAAGTAATTCCTGACTGATACCTAACGATTCTAATAAGACGATTTTCATGTTAAAAAGCTCCTTTCAGGATAGTAATCACTGTCTTAATTATACGCAGATAGTAGGGATTTGTAATCCTCTATGGAAAATAAGCATATAAAATTCGTTGCTATACAAAAAACAGATAGCATACATCAAAAATAAAGAAAAAATACTGCCGGCAATCGGGAGGGACTGCCAACAGTAAGTTATAGCTGTTTTAATTTTAAATTCGTTTTCCACAGCAGTTCTTCCATCGAGGAAGCGCCTACGGCTTCGGCCGCTTTTAATACGATGTGAGCACAAGCTCTGGCATCATCAAGGGCTTGATGGTGCTGGAAAGAATAGCCCAAATAACCGGCAACCGTATCGAGTTTATGGTTGGGCAGATCCGGCCACACGCGTCGCGATATTTCTACCGTGCAGGCATACGAAGCCTGTGGCTTTTCTAAATGGTAATACTTCAGCAGACTGCGCAGGACGCGCGTATCAAAAACGGCGTAATGGGCCACTAAGATTCGCCCTTCTAAGTGCGTCCGTATATTGCCCCATAAGGCATCGAATTTCGGTTTATGCGCGACTTGTTCCGGCTGAATCCCGTGAATTTCAATGTTTCCGGGATCGAATACCATAAAGGGCGGCCGAATCAGTGTATAGCCCTGGCGGACACACTGGTCGTCATTCATGGTGACCGCCGCCAGTGAGCAGGCACTGTTGGCATATTTATTAGCCGTTTCAAAATCAAATGCCGTAAAATCAAGCATACGATACCATCCTTTTGACAAAAATCTAAAATCTACTTACAATAAAATCTGCATTCTGATTACGTTATCCATACGAGGTATTTCTATGAATCGTGAACAATATACCTTTGCGGCTCAGGACCGGACATTTTCCGTAACGGTCGTCCGCAAAAAAGTAAAGAACATCAATCTCCATATCCGAAATGACGGAAATCTATTTATTTCAGCCTCGCCCCGTGTTCCCTGGGCGTATATCGAGGCCTTCTTACAAAAAAAGAGCGACCTTATCTGCCGAGCCATACAGAAGTTACAGGAACAGCAGCAAAATTCTCCCTTCCTGACACTGCATGACGGCGAAACCCTCTTGATTACAGGTAAGCCTTACCGTCTCGACGTCCGTCTGGGCCTTCGCAATTCCATCCGACGAAACCGTGACACGGTGTTTATGGAACTCAAGGAAGATACGCCGCAGACGAGACAGAAGCTGTATCATCAGCTTTTGCATCGCATCGGAGCGCCCCTTTTTTCAGACAGTCTCCAACGAATGCTGCCCTTATTTAAAGAATATGACCTCAAAGAACCGATCCTCAAACAACGAATCATGCGCTCTCGCTGGGGCTCGTGCATGCCCCTAAAAGGCATCGTGACCATGAACACCTACTTGGCCATTATGCCGGAAGCCATCATTGACCACGTCATGCTCCATGAGCTCTGCCACTTCATCCACCCCAACCACTCCCGCCATTTTTATGACGTCATGACCGTCCGCATGCCGGACTGGAAAGAGCGCCGCAAGGCCATGAACCGCTATCTGCCCTACTGCATCTGATAATCAGGCGGAATCGTCGCCGCAAGTTCCGGCTCTCCGTCTTTGAAAGTCAGGATGAACACATCTTTAATAGCATCGTGATTCGCGTCAAGGGAAATCGTCCCGGTCGCCCCTTGGTAGTCAATCGTCTTGACCAGTTCTTTCGCGACCTCTGTCGGATCCCCGGACTGACAGCGCGAAATGGCAGCTGCCGTCATCATAAAAGCATCGTAGCCAAGGGCTGCATAGCCATCGGGCCAAACGCCGTATTTTTCATAATAGGCATGAGAGAACTGACGAGCCGCCTCATTCGACTCGTTCCCGGCATAGTGATCGGTATAATAAAGATTCGTCAGATATTGAGGCTCAATATCTTTTTCCATTTTGAGGCTGTTCCAGCCGTCAGGCCCCAACAGCGGCACGGAGATTCCTTGACTTCTCAATACTTTAATAGCCGGAATCGTCCAATCGTCGTATCCCGGCAGATAAATGACATCGATGCCGTCGGCTTTTAATTCAGATACGGCCTGAACGAGTTCTCCCGGATCCGATACGTCTCGAAAGATAGGGACCTCGCCTCCGCCGGCAAGAAAAGCACTGCGAAAGTATTCGGCAAGGCCCTGCGCATACATCTTATCAGGATAATAAAAGACAGCCGCCCTGCCGGCATGAAGGTTATGGCGGGCATAATCTACCATAGCACGGCCTTGAGAGGCGTCGATAAAGGCTGCCCGGAACATGTATTGATAGACTTCATTGGCCCGAATATCGACAGTAATATCGGGCTGTGTCCCGGCCGGACTGATGAGGGGAATCTTGACGGCTTCCACATTTGGAATGACGGCTCTCGTACAGTCGGTAATATCAGGACCGATGATGGCCGACACGTGTCGTACATTCAGCTGCTGAATAGCTGCCACGGCATCTTCGGGCTTGCCGTGATTATCTACCGCCACGAGCTGTACCGGTTTGCCCAGCAGGCCGCCGCGTTCATTGACAATATCTTTCGCTAATTCGATGCCTCGTTCGGTTGATGCCGAATAGGACATCCCTTTTCCGCTCAGGGCCAGATTGGTTCCGATGAGAACCCCTGTATACTGACGAACAAAGGTACATCCGCCCAGCAAAAAGGCAGACAAGAATACAAACAGGACAAGGAACTGAACATTTTTTTTCATGAAAGTCCTCCTTCCTTATTTGAAAAAAGTCTGCCAACATGTTTAAAAATCAAGGTAAAAACAGCAAGGGATTGGTCGGTGATCCATTGACTCGAACTTCATAATGGACGTGAGGTCCCGTACTTCGTCCGGTGCTGCCGGCCAGCGAAATAATCGAGCCTGCCTGGACTTCCTGTCCGACCGTAACAAGAAGCATGGAATTATGCCCATAGCGGGTAACAAAACCGTTGCCATGGTCGATTTCAACCAAGTTACCGTAGCCATCGACCCAGCCGGCCATGGTAACCTTACCGGCTGCCGTTGCCCGAACGGGAACGCCGTAGTCGACGCCGATATCGATTCCTTCATGGAAGCCGGACCCCCCGCCAATAGGATTACCTCGATATCCGAATTCAGACGTAACGGTCCCTGTGACCGGCCAAATAGACGGCACGGTAGATGCGCTGTTGGGACTGCCTGAATTGCCGCCGACCTGGTACATACGACTGTTTTGCTGCATTTGCAGTACTTGTTGACCGGCCGTATCGCTAAGGACGGTCTTTAAGGTAATAAAGCTGATAATACGGGCATTGCTGCGCGTTTCCAAACGGGAGGTGGCCAATAACAGGTCATTGTAGCTGGCATTCGAAAGGTCCGGAGATTTCTTCTGTCCCCCTGCTACGCCACCGTCACCTTTTGGGCTGTCACCAGCCCCCGATCCCTTGACCATTTGCCGCAGCTCCTGGTCGAGTGCATCCATTTTATCCATTTTTTCTTGGAGTGATGCCGTCTTATCCCGCATCAGCTCCAGCTGCTGTTCATGCAGCGTTTCTTGGTCTTTAGCCTGTTGGAGCGAAACGAATTCATAGATACCAATGCCGACAACAATTACAATGAAAATTGCTGCCGCGACTCCGATGCGAATGAATTTTTTATACTGCTCCGGCGTTACCACCAATGGTTCGGTCCGGTCAACCTGCAAAGAGGCAGGCCACCAAGCCGGCATCTTCGTCGGCTTTACTCGCTGCCACCAATTTTGCAGGGCCTTCATCCATGGATAGTCCTTAAGTTGGAACTTCACCTTTTTCCCCTCTTTATTCTTCCATATCCTTCTGAACAGCCTGCATGTCACCGCTGTAATTCAAAGCGTTGTCCAAGCTTTCTTTTTCTTCTTCACTCATGCCATAAAGACACTTTCCGTCGACAATTGGTTTTGCAAAAATACGGGATTCATTGCGGCCATACACACTGGAAAGACAGAATCCGTCATTTTTCCCATCGAGAACCGTAAAGGCAAAGCTTAAATTATTACCGATATTGTCAAAGGCATTGTATTTTACGAAACCGATTTTACGGAAACAGTGATTCTGTACAGCCATGATATCTTTTTGTGTCTGATGAATCAAATCCAGGGTCCCCTGCAGATTGTGCAGTTTATCAACATCATCCCGCAGTTTCGCTTCAACGCTGGTTCCCGTTTCATCCTGCATAAAAAAGGTATACTTCGTTTCTAATTTTTTGATTTTCCAGTGTAAAAAGGCAATATAGACGAGCAAAATCAATAAAAGCAAACCGCCTATACCGGCAAGCGCCATCGCAGCAACCTGCATGTCAACATTAAACATTTTGTTCCTCCCGTAGATATACCAATAGATTATATATGAAACGAAGAAAAGGTCGACCGCCCACGGCCGTCGTTTTCTTCGGTGAGTATCGACATCAGTCGTTCAAACTCCGCTTCTGATGAAAATGAAATTTCAATTTTTCCTCGTCCCGGTCCGGACCGCATCTGAATAGACACATCCGTTCCCAAAGCCATCTTCAGCCTATCTTGTAAGAGCGCCAGATGGGCATCGGGCTCCCGTTGCGGACTGTTCTCAGCCAGTAGTCGCCGTACGAAAGCTTCGGCCTTTCGGGCTGACAACTCGTATTTCAAGATGTAAAGAGCCGCTTCACACTGCTGTTTCTCCGTCGGAAGCTGCAATAAGGGACGGGTCTGGCCCATAGACAGTTTGCCCTCGACAATCAAACTTTTAATCGCTTCCGGCAGCTGCAGCAGCCGCACCATATTGGCGACATGAGAGCGACTTTTTCCAACTTTCTGCGCCGTCTGCTCTTGGGTCAAACCAAACTCAGTCATCAAGCGATCGTAAGCCAGACCTTCTTCAATCGCATCCAAGTCTTCGCGCTGCAAGTTTTCAATAAGCGCAATTTCAGCGGCTTCTGCAAGGGTATACCGACGAATAATCGCCGGAATCAGTTTCAGCCCGCATCGCCTGGCGGCCCGCAGCCTTCGCTCGCCGGCAATGAGTTCGTACTGACCGGGTCCTGACTTTTGGACGACAATGGGCTGAACCAAACCATGCTGGCGGATAGACTCGGCTAAGGCATCTAAAGCCGCTTCATCAAAGGAGCGACGCGGCTGCCTGGGGTTGGGTACAATACATTCGACAGCAATTTCAGTGATTCCTTCCTTTTTCGCAGAATGACCGTCGCCTGCCACCATGGCCACCTCATTTCTCTCGTAATTATTTTTAGGTCTATATTATAGTATATAGTCTATCACTCATTTAATCAAATATTTATTCTCTCATCTTTTCTCCAATTTTATGAAAGTTATATGATATAATAAGGAAAAAAATACCTCATTCAGAAAGGATGTAACATATGCCATTATTTACAGATCCCTTAAAGGAAATAGACGCTGCCAGCGTCAAAGAATATGCCCAGCAGCGCGGCGCTCAAGAGCTGTCCGATGATATTGTAAACGAAGCCTGCCAACGCGTCATGGAACTGGCAAAACCACAGGCCTCGTGCCAGCAGTGCTTCTACGATAATACGTCGCACATGGTACTCTGCGACAGTCCTTTTACCGTCAACAGTCAAGCGGCTCGCCAGCTCATCGAAGACTCGGCCATCGTATTGATGTATGCCGTCACCCTCGGCGAAGCCGTAGAGCAGGAAATCGACAAGCTGTTCATGGATAAAGAAATCACCCGAGGCTTAGCCCTCGATTCGGCCGCAGCCGTTGCTACGGCAGGCTACACCAAGCAGCTCGTCGATACGCTCGACGAAGCCAGTGCCGAGAAGGGTTATAAAGCAGTATGGGCCATGAGCCCCGGAACGGGCGACTGGCCGGCCGGACAGACGGCCAACATCGCCCAGGCCGTCCACGCCGAACAGATAGGCGTTTCGCTCCTGCCCAGCGGCATGCTCATGCCCCGCAAAACGGTTGCCGGCATGATTGGTCTCAACTTTGCCGAAGCGGGCGGATGCAGTTCCTGCGGTGGTTCCTGCGGCGGCTGCGCCATGGCCGGTCACTGCGGAGAATAAATAACCAGCCGTCTAATGACAATCACACGAATATCTACGTTAAAGGACCTGCCATGTAAATGGCAGGTCCTTTATGTTATGGTGTAATTCAGTTTATTTAAAAAATGGTTTTAAGAATGATGGTCTGACTGCGGTTCGGACCGACAGAAACGATTCCCAGAGGTACACCGACGAGTTCGCTGATTCGTTCGACGTAGTGACGGGCAGCTTCCGGCAGTTCATCATAGGACTTGCAGTCGGAAATAGACGTTTTCCAACCCGGCATATCTTCGTAAATCGGTTCGACATTTTCAAGGACATCGAGGCTGGCCGGATATTCTTTCAGCTGCTGGCCTTTATATTTATAGCCCGTGCAGATTTTAATCGTATCCAAATCGTCGAGGATGTCGAGGCGGGTAATAGCCAAATAATCGAGGCTGTTCAACATGGCTGCGTATTTTACAACAGCCGTATCGAGCCAGCCGCAGCGGCGGGGACGACCGGTAACGGTACCGAATTCGTGACCCGTATTGCGCAGGTAGTCACCGATTTCATTGAGCTGTTCAGCAGGGAACGGGCCGGCACCGACACGCGTCGTATAGGCTTTGACGACACCGACGATGTTTTCCATGCGGCGCGGACCGACACCGGAACCGGTGCAGGCACCGCCGGCCGTCGGGTTCGAGCTGGTAACGAAAGGATACGTACCGTGGTCCAAATCGAGCATCGCAGCCTGAGCCCCTTCAAAGAGGACCTTCTTGCCTTCACTGACGTAGAGGTTGGCTGAGTAATTCGTATCCTTTACATACTGGCGGATTTGATCGGCATAGCCGAGGTATTCCTGGAGGACTTCATCGTAATCGAAGCCTTGGCAGCCGTAATATTTTTCAAAGAGACGATTTTTCAATTCAATATTGCTACGCAATTTTTCCGCAAAAACATCACGGTCCATGAGATCACCGATGCGAATGCCGACACGGTTGATCTTATCGGCATAGCAGGGGCCGATACCATTTTTCGTCGTGCCGATTTTAGCATCGCCCTTAATTTTTTCATCTTCTTCGTCGATGCGGACGTGATACGGCATGATGACGTGTGCCCGCGTAGAAATTTCCAGCTTGCTGATGGTTACCCCTTTTGAAGTCATGCTTTCAATTTCTTCGAGGAGGACTTTCGGGTTGACAACGACGCCGCTGCCGATGATGCAGGTTTTGTCGGAAAAGAGAATTCCCGACGGCAAAAGGCGCAGTGCAAAGGACTTATCGTCGACGACGACCGTATGGCCGGCATTATTCCCACCTTGGGAGCGGATGACGACGTCGGCTTTTTGGGCCAAATAATCTACAATTTTACCTTTTCCTTCGTCGCCCCACTGGGTTCCGATTACCATTGCTGTAGCCATGTATTCAACATCCCTTCATGAGTTGCAAAATTAACAAACACTTACATTATATCATAGGCCTCGTGGTTATGCCACTAAAAAGGCCGGACCTTTTACTCCTTTTTTACGTTTTTTCGCCTTATTTAAACATAATTTTCACATTTACAGCGGGCTTAGCGTAACAAGGAAGTCAGAATGAGGACTTGAATCAACAATGCATTTGCTTATTTCAATAAATATTGTATAATATGAAAATACCAAAGAAAAAACTGAAATTCAATTTTTATTACCAAGGAGAGATTTTTACCATGTTATTTGATACCTGTCGCATCGGCCGTATTGAAACGAAGTGCCGTATTATCCGTTCAGCAACGTTCGAAGGAATGGGACGTTATGGTTTGCCGACAGAAAATCTGACCAAAATGTATGAAAAGTTGGCAGACGGCGGCGCCGGTATCATCATCACAGGTATGATGGCTACCAATAAGATGGAGCCGCGGCAGCACTGCCAAATTCGCATCGACGACGATGAATGCATCGAACCCCTTGCGAAAGTCGTCGGCCACGTCCACGGCCACGGCAGCAAAGTCGTCGCCCAGCTCGTCGTCATGGGCTCGGCCATTCTCCTGCCGGAAGTTCCCGAAGGAGAAAGCCGCATCATCTTCAGCCCCAGCGGCGTTACCGAAAAGGTCGCCAAGTGGACCCAAGAATCGAAGGCCTTGACAATCAATCAGATTCACGAACTGATTGAATCCGTTGCCCAGGCAGCCAAACGAGCCCAAAAAGCAGGCTTTGACGGCGTCCAGTTCCATGGAGCACACGGCTATTTGGCCAGCAAATTCTTATCGCCCCGCTTTAACACCCGTACCGATGAATACGGAGGCAGCTTAGAAAACCGGGCCCGCTTCCTCTTAGAAACCGTCGCGGCTATAAGAAAGGCCGTCGGTCCTGACTACCCCATTTGGGTCAAGCTGAATTGTGCCGATTTCATGAAAGACGGCAGCCTTACTTTTGAAGAAAGCAAACAGGTCATGACCTGGCTTGCTGAAGCCAGTGTCGATGCCATCGAAGTCAGCGGAGGCAATACGTCGTCCCTTCCGCGTAAAGGGCCGATTCGAGCCATTAAGCGCACGAAGGAACCGATGTATTTTAAAAACTATGCAGCCGAAGCCGCATCCTTATTAAAAGGCAAAATCGATATCGGCGTCGTCGGCGGCTTCCGCAGTGCCGAAGAAATGGAACAAGCCCTTAGCGAGACGTACCTGGCCTTTATTTCCATGAGCCGCCCCTTCCTGCGCCAGCCCGACCTCCCCAAACGGTGGCGCGAAGGCGATACCGAGCCGTCCTTATGCATTTCTTGTTCACGCTGCTTCGGCGCTGAAAACGTCGACTGCATCTTCAATAAGCGGGAAAAAGAAAATCAAGAAGTCTGAGATTCTATACTGAAATAAAGAGATTCGTTACGTGTTGATTTTGTACGCATGGAAGAGGAGGGCTGGTCATGACGCTTATCGCCATTGCCGTCATACTATTCAGCACGATCCTGCTCATTTTATGTCTGCCTGTCACTTATGAAATCAAAGTCCATATCGGCCCGCCCTTCCACCTGGCTTTCAGTGCCGGCTGGGGACGGCAGCTGATTCGAAAATCCTGGTCCTATACCGTAGGCGAAGAGTTTAAGGATGAACTCTATATCCTCGGGAAAAAGGACAGCCCGCCCCCGGAAAAAGAGTCAACCTCGATCGAAGAATCCCAAGAAAAACCGTTGCAGGACGCCTCCGAGGAAATCAAAAAAGCGGCCGATGAGGACCTTCCTTCTAAGGAAGATATCGAAAAAGAAGTCGAAAAAGCCGTTGAACAAGAGGTTGAAAAAGAATCTGACTCGGAAGGCGATACGAAGGCCGATCCTGAAAAGAAGAAGGGCAGTCCCGGAGAGTGGATTCCCCTCATCGTCAACACCGACTTCTTGGCCGCCCTTTTCACTTGGCTGTCCCGCCTCATCGGCCACGGTCAAATTCGTCACCTGACCTTATGCGGAATCCTAGGCCTTCCGGAACCCCATAAGACGGGGATCCTGGCCGGCTCCCTCTATGCCTTTTGCCCCGGTAATCTCGAAAACCTGCAATTCAACTTTTTAGAAGAACAGTACGACTGCACCGCCCATGCTTCAGGTCGCCTCTATCCGGCAATGCTCCTCTTGTTCACCTTGATGTTTGCCTTGTCGCGACCTGTACGCCATATATTAATTCATTGGTTTGCTGTGAATAAGGAGACGCGCTATGGATAACTCGAATATCAAAAACAATTTAGAGCAAATTTTTGAAAGTTTCAGAGAAATGATCAAAGTCGAAACCGTCGTCGGCCAGGCAGTCCATATCGGCGACGCCATCTTGGTTCCTTTCGTCGACGTGACCTTCGGCTTTGGTTCCGGCGGGCTGAACGGCAAGACGGACAACGGCAATAACAGTATCGGCAGCGGCGGTGGGGCCAGACTCGAACCGGCAGCCATCCTGGTCATCAAGGGCGACCGCGTCGAAATGTTCTCCATCAAGAAGGGCGGCTATCAGGCCTCGGCTTTTGAAAAGCTCATCGCCATGGCACCGGAAATCATCGACAAGATGAAAAAGGACAAATATATTTATATCCACGACGATGCAGAAGACGAAGACCCTGCAAAAGAGGAAAAATAAGCTTGCCCTTTTGCTCATTATTGTAATTCTTAACTAGATTTGTTATAATATAATAATAATCATATTTAGTATTTGAACCGCACCGCGGTATAGGAGGAATAAATTATGAAATTAAAAAAACAATTGGCATCTCTCGCCGTTATGGGTATGATGAGTCTTGCAGCTGCATCGTCAGCCTTTGCTGCCGGTGTCGGTTACGTTAATTTCGACGCCCTCGTCCAGGCGCACAAAGACTTCCCGAAAGTCAGCGCCCAGATGCAGTCGGCTATTAAAGACGCTAACGACAAGTTCTCTAAACAGGCCCCGAAACTGAAGACCGATCAGGAAAGACAGAACCTCGGCCGTGAACTGGCACAGAACCTCAGTCAGCTTGAAACGAAGCTCGTCGTTCCGATTGAAAAAGACGTCGTCTCTAAAGTTGAACAGGTCCGCAAAGAAAAAGGCCTCGACAGCATCGTCGCTCAGGGCGCTATCATCGCCGGCGCTGAAAATGCTACCGACGAAACGGATGCCGTCAAAGCCTTGTTAAAATAAAATCATCGATTTCTCTGAAGACTGTCACTGCTGTGGCAGTCTTTTTTTGTGCCTTCTCCGCACCTATAGAAACTATAACAAAGCCCTTTTCCAACCTTTTTGTAAAAATATATCAAAATCCTACAATCTCTCTTGACAGATACCCCCATTGGGTATATTATAACAATGTACCCCGAGGGGGTATCTAAGGAGGGAACCAATACTATGGAAGAAAAAGATGTCTGTCCATGCTGCAATTCCGAAAAACATAAGTACCGCAGCAAAGAGGGCAAAGAATATAAATCTCTCGTATCGCGGCTGAACCGTATTGAAGGCCAGGTCCGAGGCGTGAGAAACATGTTGGAAGACGACCGCTACTGTATCGATATCCTGACTCAAGTCAGTGCCATCCAATCGGCATTGAATGCCTTCAATAAGGAACTCTTAGGTCAGCATATCAAGGGATGCGTCGTCGATGACATTCGCGATGGCAAAGACGAAGTCGTCGATGAACTCGTCGGTGCCTTGCAAAAACTCATGAAATAAAGGAGTGAGCCTAGTGAAACACGAAAAATTTACCATTACCGGCATGAGCTGCTCTGCCTGCTCGACGCGTGTTGAAAAAGCAGTCAATAAGCTGGACGGCATCGATAAAGCCAGCGTCAACCTCTTGACCAACAGCATGCAGGCCGATTACGACGAAAGCGTCGTCAGCCAGCAGGATATCATCAAAGCCGTCGTCGATGCCGGCTATGGTGCCAGCCCGGCCGATACGGGCAGTACCACAAAATCCGGAGCTCCGCAGAAGAGCGCTTCGGATTTGGCCAAAGAAGAAATGAAGTCCATGAAGCAGCGTCTCATCGGATCTATCATCTTCCTGATTCCTGTCATGTACATTTCGATGTACCACATGTTCAATGAATGGTTCGGCCTACCCATTCCGAATTTTATGCACTACATATTTCATGGGCCACAAAACGCCATTACCTTTGCATTTACCCAGTTCTTATTGATCCTCCCCATCCTGTACCTGAACCGCAAGTACTATATCAACGGCTTCCGAAACCTCTTTGAAGGGGCGCCGAACATGGACAGCTTAGTCGGTCTGGGTTCGATGGCTGCCGCCCTCTACGGCGTCTTCGCCATTTTCCGCATGAGCTGGGGCCTCGGCCACGGCGATTTAGCACTGGTCTCTCAATACAGCATGAACCTGTACTTTGAATCGGCCGGTATGATCGTCACCCTCATCGACATCGGCAAATACCTGGAAGCCCGTGCCAAAGGCAAGACCAGCACAGCCATCGAAAAATTGATGGATCTGGCACCCAAACAGGCGACAGTCCTTCGTAACGGAATCGAAACGGTCATCCCTGTCGAAGACTTGGTCGTCGGCGATGAAATCGTCATCCGCCCGGGCGAAAGCATTCCTGCCGACGGCATCATTTCCGAAGGTTCGACCAGCGTCGACGAATCGGCCATCACCGGCGAAAGCATCCCTGTTGAAAAACAGACCGGCGACAAAGTTACGTCGGCTACGATCAATAAAACGGGCTTCATCCACATCAAAGCCCAGCGCGTCGGCTCTGACACGACGATCAGCCAAATCATCAAACTCGTCGACGAAGCCAGTGCCAGCAAGGCCCCCATTGCCAAACTGGCCGACACTATTTCCGGTTACTTCGTACCGGCGGTCATCGCCATCGCGCTCGTTACGGGTATCGTCTGGTACTTCGTCTTAGGTTACAGCGCTGAATTCGCCTTCTCGACGGCCATTGCCGTCCTGGTTATTTCCTGCCCCTGCGCCCTGGGCCTGGCAACACCGGTTGCCATCATGGTCGGTACCGGTAAAGGCGCTGAAAACGGCATTCTCATCAAGTCCGGCGAAGCCTTAGAAACGGCCCATGCCATCGATACCGTCGTCATGGATAAAACCGGTACCATTACCGAAGGTCGTCCGAAAGTTACGGATATCATCTCCTTTAAGGGCAGTGACGATCAATTAGTCACCATCGCTGCCGCCCTCGAAAAGGGCAGTGAGCACCCCTTGGCCGAAGCCATCAATACCTATGCCGCCGATCACAGCCTCACAGGGAAGACCGCCAGTGATTTTAAGGCCCTATTCGGCCGCGGTGTCCAAGCCGTCATCGACGGAAAGACCTATTACGCCGGCAACATCCGCCTCATGGATGAAGTCCACATCGATACGACAGCCATTACGGCAACCCTCAATACCCTGGCCGACGACGGCAAGACGCCGCTCCTCTTTGCTGATGAAAAAGAAGTTATCGGCATCATCGCCGTCGCCGACGTCGAAAAAGAAACGAGTGCCGAAGCCATTGCCGACTTTGCCAAAATGGGCATTAACGTCGTCATGCTGACCGGAGACAACCAGCGCACGGCTGAAGCCATTCGCCAGCGTCTCCACATTCCGCAAGTCATCGCCGGTGTCCTGCCTCAGGATAAGGAAAAACACATTGCCGCCCTCCAGGCGAAAGGCCATAAAGTCGCCATGATCGGCGACGGCATCAACGACGCTCCGGCCCTTGCCAAAGCCGACCTGGGCATGGCCATCGGTGCCGGCACGGACGTCGCCATTGAAAGCGCTGACGCAGTCCTCATGCGCAGCGACCTTCTCGACGCCGTCAGCGCCATTCGCCTCAGTAAAGCCGTCATCAAGAATATTAAGGAAAACCTGTTCTGGGCGTTCTTCTACAACGTCATCTGCATTCCCTTGGCAGCCGGTCTCCTCTATCCGGCCTTCGGCATCCGCCTCAGCCCGATGATCGGCGCCGCTGCCATGAGCCTGTCGAGCTTTACCGTCTGCATGAACGCCCTGCGCCTGCGTTTCTTCCAAACGACGCACAGCTCCCGTGTTTCACGTGAAACACGTATCGATAAATCCCAGCCCGCTGTCACGGCCTCTGAATCACCCAAGGCTGATACGGCGGCAGCAACCTCCCTTTCCGCAGACAACTCTGCTGAAGATAAATTAAAAGTTTCTACTGTACCTCAGAAAGGAAATGATGAAACGATGGAAAAAACACTGAAAATCGAAGGCATGATGTGCCAGCACTGCCAGAATCACGTACATGAAGCATTGTCCGCAATGGACGGCGTCACGGCTGTTACGGTTGACTTGGAAGGTAAAAAAGCCGACGTCACCCTCAGCAAAGACATTCCGATGGAAGATTTTGCCAAGGTCATTGCCGATGCAGGCTATGAATTAGTAAAATAAGTTACATACGAGAAAAAGCTCATCCGAAAAATCGGATGAGCTTTTTTTTGCTTAACAGACTGCGATTTTTATCCTAATCATCCTCCTTTAAGGGGAGAATAAAGGTGAAGGTCGTCCCCTTTCCGACGGTACTGTCAGCCCATATATTGCCGCCGTGGCTGCGAATAAATTGCTGTGCCAAGGCAAGGCCGATGCCGCTGCCGCCGCTTTTTCGGTTTCGCGACTGTTCGCTGCGGTAGAAGTATTGAAAAATATGTTCCAAGTCTTTCGGTGCAATCCCTTTTCCCGTATCGGCAATCTGTACCTGCGCGTAAGATTTCCCGTCTACCCGAACAGGCAAGGTGGAAACGGTAATCGCACAGCCCCTCTCGATATAGCGGATAGCATTATTCAATAAATTATAAATGACCTGATTAATGCGGTCGACGTCGATAACAAGAGACGGTAAATCACGGCTCAGGTTCAGCCGGACCGTCAGATCCTTTTCATCGCATAAGGGCTGGAGCATACTGACGGCCCGTTCCAGCATGACGTTGATATCGGCCGCTTCTTTATGAAGGGTCAGTTCATTAATTTCTGCCAGGGATAAATCGCGAAGATCCTGAATGAGTCGGCCCATACGCACCGTTTCATCCGCCATGGACAAGAGGATTTTTTTATCCGTCGGGATGATGTCATCGATCATGCCTTCTAAGTTTCCCTGGAGAATGGCCAAAGGCGTCCGCAGTTCATGGGCAATATTGGCAAATAGCTGGCGCCGCATCTTATCATTTCGCGCCAGTTCTTCCGACATTTCATTGAAAGACTCGGTCAGGACGCCCACTTCGTCATGCCGCTCAACCGATACGGTCTGGCCGTAACTTCCGGTCCTGACTTTTTGAACGGCACCGGTCAGCGTCGACAAGGGACGCATGATTTCCCGAACGACGAAGTAACTGACGACAACGCTGACACCGATCATCCCCAAGCCGACCCATAACAGGGACTGATGGACGGCGGAAATATACGTAGACTCTGCCGGCCCGTGCATAGTTCCGTGCATGCCGCCCATGCTGCTCATTCCCCCCATCCCCATCTGAGAATTCCCCATCATATGGGACATATTGCTGAGATACTGAGAAAAGTGATTATCCATCTGGTTATTGACTAAGATGAGCAAAATCGAAATCGTCAACAGCAGGAGGATAAAGACCAGCCCCGTCAGGCGGATAACGATACTGTCATACCGCTTCATGGCCGCCTCCTACGAACTTATAGCCGATGCCGTATACCGTCTGTATATAGGAAGGCTGAGCCGGATTGGGCTCTAGTTTCTTACGCAGATTTCGGATATGGGTATCGATAGTCCGTTCATATCCTTCAAAACTGTATCCGCCCTGTATCTTATCCATGAGCTGCATACGGCTGAATACGCGGTCCGGCGAAGAGGCTAAGACTTCTAAGAGAGCGAATTCTGTCGGCGTCAAAACGATGGGCTGACCGCCGCGGAGGACGGTGAATTTCTCCTTATCGATCGTAAGGTCGCGAACCATATAAGACGTCGTCTGCTGCAGGACTTCACCGCGGGTACGGCGCAGCAGGCTGTAGACGCGGGCAATGATTTCCTTGACGTGAAAGGGTTTGGTGACGTAGTCATCGCCGCCGATATTGAGCCCTATTAAGCGATCGGTCTCATCATCTTTCGCCGACAGGAAAATAATAGGAATGTCGCTGAACTGACGCGTCCGCCGGCAAACTTCAAAACCGTCCATACCGGGCATCATCAAATCGAGCAGCATGATCTGCGGCTTTTGGCTGCGCAAAATATTCAAGGCCTCCGTACCGTCATGAGCGACATAGACGATAAATTGCTCCTGCTCAAAATAGGAGCGGAGCAGGGCACAAAGCTTTTCATCGTCATCGACGATGAGAATAGAGTTAGTACGCAAAAAGGCTCACCTCCAAAATGTCTTTGTTTATATTGTACCATATGTCTCCTATAGGAGCGACCCTATCAAAAAAGGGACTGCCGCCGAAGCGGTAGTCCCTTTTCAATTACGATGTACAGTCTTATTTGTTAGAATCCATCTGATCGTGACTCATCTGGTCATGGTTCATCTGATCATGATTCATCTGACCGTGGTTCATCTGGCTGTGATCCATGGGCATATTCATGTCCATCTGCATATTGTCATGCATCTGCATTTCCTGCTGCGTCGGAACGTATCCGGCAAGCTTCGGATCAGCCATCCCAAAGACCATGGCCAAGTGGGTGAACAGGACGAAGAGGATCATGAGAACGATGTGATTCTTAATCTTAGACGTAGAATCCTGGTTCTTAAAGATAATCCCCAATTCCTGCAAGAGAATCAAAACGGCCGGAATGACGCCGAGAACGTAAGCCCAAATCGAAACCATATCGATGGGGCCGCGCCACTGAATGGTCGGAACGTAAGACGTGACGATATATACCGTCGCAATGATGAAGAATACCCCTAAAATGATGCCGCAGACATGGCTCAGGCTGTCCCATTTTTCACTGCGGTGATCCTTATAGAGCAAGGAAAAAGCGCCGGATGCCAAAATCGTTTCTGCCAATACCATCGGTACCAGCATGAAGAGAATCAAAAACCAAGGTGAATGGAGCGATAAGAGCTCCATGTAATGAGTCATTACCATAATATTAACTTCCCCCTTTTAAAACAAATGATTATCTCTGATAGCCATGGTGACCCATGTACGGGCCATGGCAATAGCCGTCGTTGTAGCCGTCGCCATTGTCACTGTAATAGCCATTGCCGTGACAGTAATAACCATTGTTGTAATAAGAAGAGTCATTCCGATCTGAATATGAATTGGCTGCAAAGGCAGAAAAGCCTGTCATAACGGAAATAGCAGCTACGATAAGCAGTACTTTCTTTTTCATAGATATAACCTCCTAAAGAAAATCATCATCATTTCTATGGTTTGAGTATACCAAAATGGTGCGAAAAAGATATGGAGGAAATGTCAAGAAAATATAAAGATTTCTATTTTAAGATAATATTGTCGATGAGGCGCGTCTTACCGATGCGGACGGCAATGGCCAACAGACTTTCGTCGGAAACCGTTTGAATCGGTTCCAAATCGGGGAAGGAAAAGAGATCGACATAATCAATGGAAGCCATCGGTTCGGATTCAATTTCAGACGTAACAATGGCTTTCAGCTTTTCTACATCTTTTTCGCCGCCGTCATAGGCCGTCTTGGCTTTTCTCAGGCTGCGGGAAAGGACCAAGGCCGCTTCTTTTTCAGCGTCGGACAGATAAGCATTGCGCGAGCTCCGGGCCAGACCGCTTTCTTCACGGACGATGGGGACCATGTTGATGTGGACGGGCAGGTTAAGGTCACTGACAAAACGGCGGACGACGACGACCTGCTGAGCATCTTTTTGGCCGAAAAAGGCTTCGTCGGCGCCGGTAATATTGATCAGCTTGGTGACGACGGTTGCTACGCCACGGAAATGGATAGGTCGCTGAGCACCGCAGAGTTTATGCGTAATATCGCCGTCGACATTGACGTATGTGCAGTAGCCCTTAGGATACATTTCCGACGGTTCCGGATGGAAGACGGCATCGACGCCGACACTTTCGAGTTTCCGGCAGTCTTCTTCAAAGCGGCGCGGATAGGCATCGTAGTCTTCATTGGGGCCAAACTGCGTCGGATTGACGAAGACCGATGCGACGACGACGTCACAGGCAGCTTTCGCCGTCCGCATCAGCGTCAAATGGCCTTCATGAAGGGCCCCCATAGTCGGGACCAAGCCGATGACCTTACCGGCCTTCTTTTGTTCACGGGAAAATGCCTGCATTTCTTTGACAGTACGGAAAATTTTCATGATGATAAACTCCTTTATAAAATAGATTATGCCACGTGGGCCGTCGATTCCTTAATACGGACTTCTTCGCTCTTTTCATCACGGCGAGAGAAGTAGTTGGCAATGAGGGAACCGGAAATATTGTGCCAGACACTGAAAATAGCGCCGGGAATAGCCGCTGCCGGATTGAAGTACAAAACGGCCAATGACGCCGCCATTCCGGAATTCTGCATACCCACTTCGATAGCGACGGTCCGGGATTTTTTCGAATCGAGGCGGAACAGTTTGGCCATGAGGTAGCCGAGGGTCAGTCCGAAGACGTTGTGCAGGACAACAATGACAGCCATTAAGAGGCCGACGTCAAAGAGACGAGATGCACTGAGGGATACGACGCAGCCTACGAGAATGACAATGGTAACGACGGAAACGACGGGCATGGCCGGCAGTACCTTTTCAACGCTTCGAGAAAAGAAATGGTTAACCCCTAAGCCGAGCAGCACCGGAACGAGGACCATCTGGACAATGGAAATCATCATCGACAAGAAAGAAACATGGATCCATGCACCCGCCAAAAGCCAGGTCAAAGCCGGCGTAACAATGGGGGCCAACAGGGTCGTTGCCATGGTCATCGATACCGACAGGGCTACGTCGCCTCTAGCTAAGTAGGAAATGACATTCGATGCGGTCCCACCCGGGCAGGTACCTACCAAGATGACGCCAATGGCCAGTTCCGGCGGCAGGGCGAAGATACGGACCAGGCCCCAAGCCACGAAAGGCATGATCAGGAACTGGGCAAAGATGCCGATAAGGACTTCCCAAGGCCGCTTAAAAACAGTCTTAAAGTCCGCCACAGTCAAGGTCATGCCCATGCCGAACATGACGATGCCCAAGAGCCAGCCGACATAAGGAGCAGCCCACTTCAGCGACCACGGCCACAGCGCTCCGACAACCCCAATGAGGACGACGAAGACGGCCATATGGCTGACCAGAAAATCACAACACTTTTTCAATCAATCTATACCTCCTGTCTTAGTTTTGGGGCAAAAGGACATAAAAAAATACCTTCCAGCTCAGACTGAAAGGTATGGATATCTGCAAACGTCACTTGGCCCGGGGACAGATCGTAAAACAATGCGCTGCCAGCCCTTGCCGTAACATGATGAGCAATCCTTCCTGTCTCGGTCTGAATCAGATCCAAGCAGATAATGAATCGATAGTAGACATAAAAAAAGTATAACTCACATTGCGTGATGCTATCTTTTGCCTCGGCCGTATCATACCATATTTATGCGCCTCATGCAATGGTCCTCGCCAAATCAGAAAAAATAGGCGATTCATCCATAAACTCCTTGTATTTTTCATCATTTTATCCTATAATATTACCAATTCTTGTCACATGTTGTTCCATTGTAAGGAACCAGTGTTGCAAAATAAACAAAAAGGGAGATACCAGGAATATGTCGATTCAACTTGCTATTGTCATCTTATACATCATCTTATTATTTGCCATCTCCATGTATGTCAAACATCGGGCCAGCCAAAATCCGACGGAATATCTCTTTGCCGGCCGTAAGTTTTCGACCGGCCTGGTCGCTGTCAGTATTACCGGTATGGCCGTAGGCGCCGCATCGACGGTCGGCGTCGCTGAAAGTGCCGTCAAAATCGGCTTGGCTGCAGGCTGGTACAATGCTGCCTGGGCCATCGGGGCCATCGTCATGGGCTTTGTCGCTGCCGGCAAATACCGTTCGCTGAACTGTACGACCATTCCCGAACTCTTTGAACGGAGCTACGATAAAAAAGCCCGCATCATCAGCGTCATCGGCTTGTCTCTCATCATGCTCTGCATCACGTCCCTGCAGTACGTCGCCGGCGGCTCCATCCTGCACGCCCTCATGCCGGATATCTTTTCCATGCAGGGAGGCATGATTACCAGCGCCATCGTCTTCGTCGGCATCACGGCCATCGGCGGCCTGTGGTCGTCCGGCCTGTCCAACATCTTAAGCGTCACCGTCATTTACATTGGTATCATCTATTCTCTGATTCGCATCCTCATCCGCGACGGCGGCATCAGCGGCATCAATGCAGCGCTTCCGGCAGCGGACTTCAACTGGTTCTCTCCCATGGGCGGCCTGTCCTTCGCCGTCCTCATGGGCTGGATCATCGTCATGACGACCCAGGCCATCACGGCCCAAGGGCCGGTACAGATCGCCTGCGGCGCCAAAAGCGCCAAGGAAGCCCGGAAAGGGTTCATTCTCGGCGGCCTGCTGATTTTCCCCATCGGCTTCTTATCGGCTATCTTAGGCCTGGCTGCCAAGGCCCAGTTCCCCGATATCAATCCGACCCTGGCCCTGCCTCAGATTATCATGAGTCTCGATCCCTTCTCTTCCGGAATGACCTTGGCCGCCCTTTGGGCCGCCGACGTATCGACAGCCTGCACCATCCTCCTCGGAGCCGGTACACTCATCTCTCAGGACGTATTTAAACGTTTTATTAAGCCCAATATGTCCGATATGACCTACGTCAAAGCCAACCGCCTGATTATCGTCATCATCGGTGCCGTCACCTTATTGATGGCCTTCTATGCCGTCGGCATCGTAAAGGTCATGCTCATCGGCCTGAGCCTTACGACAGCCTTTACCCTGGTCTTCCTGTGCACCCTCTTTGCCCCGTCCCTGTGCCGCAAAAACACGGCCTTTTGGACGACCCTGGCCGGCATCGCAGGCCTCATTCTCTGGCAGTTATGCCCGGCTGTCCGCCTGCTGCCCCACATCATCTACTTCGAATGGGTCATTTGCATCATCACCTTGCTGATCGTCCGCCTCGTCGATAAAACGCCCATCAAGATGCCCGAACTGAAAAGCTAAATCACATATACTGCAAAAAAACATACGGTATCCACGAAAAAGAGAGATCGTCATCCCCGCGATGACGATCTCTCTTTTTGTATCGGCTGTACTCGCTGCAAGAGCCGGCTCGGATTATAAGGACACATAGTGCCCCATCAGTCGCCCCGCCGATTGTAATCGCATTTTTGACACTGGCTCAGGGCATGTTCATTATCGTCCCGATGATAAGCTCCGGACCATTTACAGATACTTTGCAGCAGAGGAACGGAAGATATCCCCTTAGCCGTCAGTCCATATTCAACCCGCGGCGGAATTTCATCAAACTGCTGACGCTCAATCATATCATCGTTCATCAGTTCTTTCAGCGTTGCCGCTAATACGGCATCGGTAATATTAGACATCTCTTTTCGTATCGAACTGTAGCGCAGCCTTCCTTTTTGGGCCAGCACGCAGATGACCCTCGATTTCCATTTCCCGCCGAAAACGGACAGGCCGTATTCCAAAGGACATCGTATATCCTTTTCTAATTTCGGTTTGTACAACGTTCACGCCACCTCTCTCTCATTTTCATTATAACAGTTCCTTTTTCACCTTCAAGTTACTATGAAAATGAATAGTGACTCATAAATTTGCTTATATCTTCTCATCGCCAAGTAGGGCCGCTATAATAAAAATGAGCTCACAGAAAACCAAAAGGGAGGAACAAACCATGAACGTAAAAGCTTATTTGGAAATTACCATGAAAATTGATGCAGCCAATCGTCCTGCCGCCGCAAAGGTATATACCGATTATCGCCAGCCTTTCCTGACCACCATCGAAGGAGCTTTGACGAAAGACCTGCTCATCCGCGATGAAGACGTACAGGTACTCCACGGCTTTGACAGTACCGAACACGCACAGGCCTATCTGACAAGCGACCTCTTCAAAAACGACGTCTTCGTCGGACTTCAGCCTCTGTGGACAGAAGACCCGGAAGTAAAAATCTACACGTTGGCATAATATGGCCGAGACGGCAGAAAAAAATCTGTCATTCCATAAAAAAGAGCAGCCCTTAAAGGCTGCTCCTTTTTGTATCCCTAAGACTACCGTATTTCCTTAGCGTACCTTATTTTACAATAGCATCGGCACTGTTCGGGAGATCCGGCATATCCGTATTGAACCATTTCTTATAGAGGGCTTGGAATTCGCCGCTCTTCTTCAATTTTTCCATAGCATCGTTTACTTGCTTCAACAATTCCTTATTGTCCTTATTGATCGCAAAGGCCAAGTATTCCGGCTTCGTGTTGCTGATGTCGATGACGTCGAATTTACCCTTGCCGTCCTGAGTCAGGAAGTAATCGGCAACAGGCTTATCGATGATCGCTGCCGGCGAGCCGCCAACCTGAAGTTCCATGATGGCTTCCGAGTTATTGTCGAACTGCTTGACATTATAGCCTTGTTCTTCTGCGTATTTAGCACCTGTCGTCCCGATCTGAACGGCAATCTGTTTCCCCTGGAGATCCGCTGCCGAATGGATACCGCTGTCTTTCGGCGTTAAGATGACCAGTTTCGATTCATAGAAGGGGGCTGCAAAAGCAACTTTCTGAGCCCGTTCCGGCGTAACCGTCATGCCCGTCGCAGCAATATCCATGTCCCCTTGCTGGATGATGGGGATAATGCCCGAAAAAGCAATATTATTAAATTCGACGTCGCGATTCATTTCTTTGGCAACGGCGCGGATCAAGTCCATTTCAAAGCCTTTGTATTCTGCCGACTGATCGCTGTCTTTAAATTCAAAAGGAACAAAGGTCGCATTGGTAGCGACACGAAGGGGCTTATTGGCATCGCCGGCTTCTTTTTGACTGCTGCCGCAGCCGGCCAAAAGTGACGCCGCCAAAACACCTGTAAGCAATGCCGTACCCATTTTTTTCATATCCATGCCAATTCCTCCATTAAAATGAATAAAAATTAAATTTGTTTTTATTATTATACCATTTTATACAAAAAAGTAAAGAGGCTTTTAGGCTAAAATATCAAAAAAGCGCTGCTCCCGAAGGAGCAACGCTTTGATAGATTATTTACTGAGATCCAAAGAGCGGACTTTTTCACGCAGCGGCAATACAGACGGAGGGCTAACCGACAGTTCGTCTACACCCATGCGCAGGAAGGTTTCCGTCAAGGTCAGATCGGCACCGAGTTCACCGCAGATACCTACCCAAATGCCGGCTTTATGGCCATTTTCAATGGTCATCTGAATCAGTTTCAGGACGGCCGGATGATGGGGATCGAAGAAGGTATCGAGTTTCGTCTGCTGACGGTCGATGGCCAAGGTGTACTGGGTCAAGTCGTTAGAACCGATGCTGAAGAAGTCGACTTCTTTAGCCAGTTCTTCACTCATGACGGCAGCGGCCGGCGTTTCGACCATAATACCGACTTCCATATCCTTATCGTAGGCAATCCCTTTCGCATCCAATTCCCGGCGGACTTCGTCCAAGATTTTTTTGCTCTGCTGTACTTCCCAGACGGAAATAATCATGGGGAACATGATGGCAATCTTACCGAATGCCGAGGCGCGCAGCAAGGCGCGGAGCTGTGTCTTGAACAAATCGACGCGACTCAGGCAGATGCGGATAGCCCGCATGCCCATGGCCGGGTTTTCTTCCGGATCAAGGTCGAAATAGTCAACCTTTTTATCGGCACCGATATCGAGGGTCCGAATGACGACGGTCTTGCCTTCAAGGGCTTCTGCAGCCTGCTTATAGGCTTCAAACTGCTGATCTTCCGTCGGATAGTTGCTGCTTTCCAAATAGAGGAATTCGCTGCGGAAAAGACCGATGCCTTCGGCATCATTGGCCAGAACCTGCGGCAGGTTGCCCGGGTTGCCGATATTGGCAAAGAGATTGATCTTCTTACCGTCTTTGGTAACCGTCGGGACACCGCGCACTTGTTCCAAAGCCGTAAGGCGCAGTTCTTCTTCCTTCTGCTTTTTCTTCATCAGGGCCAGCGTTTCTTCATCAGGATTGATGTAAACGTCCCCTGTCGTACCGTCGATGACGGCCATCATGCCGTCAACGTCGTTGTGAAGCTGCGTTCCCGTGCTGACGACAGCGGCAATGCCCAAGGTACGGGCTAAGATAGCCGTATGCGAGTTGGTGCTGCCTGCTGACGTAACGAAGCCAAGGATCTTATCGGTATCGAGCTGTAACGTTTCGCTCGGTGCCAAGTCGTCAGCAGCAATGATAACCTGATCATAGTTACTGAAATCAATCCCCGGGCCGCCGCTGAGCTGCTGCTCTACTCGGCGGGAAATATCGAGAACGTCGGCTGCACGGGCCTGCATATAGGCATCTTCCATGGAGCGGAACATCTCCGCAAGTTCTTGAGCCGTCTGATCAACAGCTGCTTCAGCATTCATTCTTTCATCGCGGATTCTTGTTTCAATACCTTCAACATAGTCATCGTCATCGAGCATCATCTGATGAACTTCAAAGACAGCCGCTTGTTCTTCACCGACTTTGTCTACAGCTTTAACATATAAGTCTTTCAGCTGGCTCATCGCTTCTTCACGCGCTTTTTGGAAACGCGCCAATTCTACTTCGACACTTTCAATGGGCCGAACGGCGGTAGAAATGGTGTTGCGATGAAACAGTGCCAGCGGTCCGATACTGATACCGGAAAAGACACTTTTACCTTTTAACGTCAGCATCTGCTTTCCCCCTCAAAAATCTTAGAAGTTTTCCTTCAAGAAGGCTTCTACAGCACTTGCTGCCTGTTCTTCGTCAGCGCCTTCTACCTGTACTTTAATGGATTCACCCTGCTTTACCCCTAAAGCCATGACGGTGAAGATTTTTTTCAAATCACCTTTACGAGCGCCTTTGAAGACACTGATGTTGGATTCAAATTTTTTAGCTTCTTTAACCAAGAGGCCAGCCGGACGAGCATGGATACCCTGGGGATCGGTTACAACGAATTCAAATTCTTTCATGAAAATTCCTCCTTCAGGAAATAAGTGTTTGGAATAGTTGAGATAAAACTCTATTATATAGTGTACTTGATTTATGGAAATTACGCAATTACTCTTGAGGACGTTTTTTGCGGAAAATACCGAGTAAGATGGCTGCTACGATGACACCGGCGATTAAAGAGACGATATACATGGGCCAATTGGTGATGACACCGAATACGAAGATACCGCCGTGAGGTGCCGGAAGAGCGCAGCCAAAGAGCATGGAAAGGGAGCCGGCTACAGCGGAACCGATGGCGCAGGCCGGAATGACGCGAAGCGGGTCAGAGGCTGCAAAAGGAATGGCGCCTTCGGTAATGAAGGACAGGCCCATGATAAAGTTGGTAATCGTCGACTGCCGTTCTTTCGGCGTAAACTTATTTCTAAAAATCAACATTGCCAGGGCAATCGCCAAAGGCGGAACCATGCCGCCGGCCATGACCGAGGCCATGATGCCCGAGCTGACAGCCTGCCCGGTCGCACTCATGAGCGAGGCCGTCCCAAAGACGTAGGCTGCCTTGTTGATCGGACCGCCAAAGTCGATAGACATCATGCCGCCCAGGACGAAACCGAGGACGATGCGGCTCGACGTGGTCATGCTGTTGAGGCTGTCGAACAGCCAGGTATTAAAGATAGCCGTCGGCGGATTGATAACAAAGGTCATGATAAGGCCGATGAGAACCAGACCTAAAACCGGATAAAACAGGATGGGCTTCGTGCCTTCCAGCGATTCCGGCAGGACCGACAAGACTTTTTTCAATAAAAGAACCAGGTACCCGGCAATGAAACCTGCAAAGAGAGCTCCAAAGAAACCGGATCCGCCCGTTGTCGCCAGGAACCCGCCGACGATACCGGGCATGAGAGCCGGTCGTTCGCCGATACTCATGGCAATGTATCCGGCCAAGATAGGCATCATCATGCTGAAGGACAAACCGCCAATATTTTTCAATAAGGCAGCTACGGGAGTCCCACTGCCGAAGTTTGCCGCACCGGCATTGTCCATATCAAAGAGGAAGGCCAAGGCGATGAGAATACCGCCGCCGATAACGAAGGGCAGCATATGGGATACGCCATTCATCAAATGCTTATAAATCTGACGGCCCACGCTTTCCTTTTCGGCACTTTCAACAGCTACCGATTCCGAAGATGATTCCGACCCCTGATAAACGGGAGCTTTGCCGTCGAGGACAGTCTGAATCAATTCTTCCGGAATTTTGATGCCGTTGGCAACTTTGGTGAAGATAACCTTTTTACCGGCAAAGCGCTGAACCGGTACATCCTTGTCGACGGCGACGATGACGCCGACAGCCCGCTTGATATCGGCTTCGGTCAGGTGATTTTTTACCCCGCCGGAACCGTTGGTTTCAACTTTGATGTCGACGCCCATGGCAGCGGCCTTATTTTCCAAAGCTTCCGCAGCCATATAGGTATGGGCAATGCCCGTCGGGCAAGCGGTAACACCGACGATGAAAGGTCGTTCAGACGGAGCCGCTTCTTCAGCCGGCGTTTCATCAGAGGCTTCTTCAGCAGCCGCTTCGGCGGCTTCTGCTTCGATCTGTTCCGCTTCGGCCTTATCGATAATCGCCAGGTATTCTTCCGGCGTCTTAGCCTGCATCAACGCATCGCGAAAATCATCATCCATGAGCATACGGCTCAAGCGGCTCAACACTTCCAAATGAACGTTGGCGCCGCCGGCAGGTGCTGCAATCAGGAAGAAGAGGTGAGCCGGTTCATCATCGAGGCTTTCATAGTCGACGCCGTCTCGGACGATCATCGATGCCAAGCCAGGTTCGTTTACGGCTTCCGTTTTCGCATGAGGAATGGCAATGCCTTCACCGATTCCCGTACTGCCTTCGGCTTCACGAGCCAGTACGCGTTCTTTGTACAACGCTTTGTCATTCAAATTACCGCCGGCATCCATGAGGTCGACGAGGTGGCCAATGGCCGCTGTCTTATCGGCAACAACGGCATTAAGGTCAATGCTCTGCTTCTTGAGTAAATCTACAATACGCATCTACATCACTCCTTCTCGCTTTAATTCTCTATACCATTCAATTCTCTATACAAAAAGTACAACTTCACTTATAACTGGGAATAAATGTCCCGAATCTGGGATTCCGTTGCCAGCCATTCGTTAAAGGCCGAAGCACTGCCGGCACTGATACCCGTCTTCAAAGCTTCATCGAGGTCGCCCTCAGACGATTCGAAACCGGCCAGGAATCCGGCAACCATACTGTCTCCGGCACCGACAGAATTGACCAGTGTGCCCTTCGGGGACGGACGGCGATATACTTTTCCGTCTTCGCCGAGAAGAAGCGCTCCGTCTCCCCCGAGAGAAACGAGGACGTTGCGTGCCCCCATAGCCTGCAGCTGTTTCGCGCAGACAATGATTTCATCATCCGTCTTGAGATCGACGCTGAACAGTTCGCCTAATTCAAAATTATTCGGTTTAATGAGGAACGGTCTGTATTTGATGACATTTTTCAATAAATCGCCCGTAGCATCGACGACGACGCGGATATCCCGGCCTTGAAGGCGCTTCAAGATCTGTTCATAAATATCGTCCGGAATATCACTGGGAATGCTGCCGGCCAAGACCAATGTATCGCCATCGGCAATGGCATCGATTTGTGCCAAAAGGGCATTCAGCTTATCTTCAGGAATATTCGGTCCCATGCCGTTAACAGCCGTTTCATCATCGGCACTGACCTTGAGGTTAATGCGCGAGCATCCTTCGTCGAGGAGGATAAAATCCGTATCCCCGCCGTTTTCTTTAGCCAGGCGTTCGATTTCCTTACCCGTAAAGCCGGCCACAAAGCCCAGCATCTTAGACGGGATATGAAGGTTGCCGAGAACGAGGGATACATTGATGCCCTTGCCGCCGGGATAAATCATTTCTTGCTCTGCCCGATTGATATCACCGGCTGTAAATTTCTTCATATGGACAACATAATCTAAGGATGGGTTGAACGTAACTGTATAAATCACAGGATATGCACCTCCGTAATTTGCTGATACGGTTTGTAATCGAGGCTGTCATCGTCCCGCGCCGTAATCAGCGTAACCATTGACAATTCTGCAAATGTAATATGTGAAGATAAGCCGAACTTACTGGAATCCGCCAAGACAAAGCGATCCAAGCACTGTCCCAAAGCGGCTCTTTTACAAACAGCCTCTTCATCATCGGGCGTCGTGCAGCCGGAATGGACCGCAATGCCGTTGGCACCAAAAAAGCCTTTCGTAAAATGGTATCGGCCAATCATGTCTCTCATTTCACTGCCGACGATGGCTTCCGTATCGCCCTTCACTCGTCCGGGAACGATGTAAACCCTGCCGCCGATGCGGCCTAATTTCTGTGCCAAGGGGATACTGTTCGTAACGAATGTCGCTTCTGAACCGGCCAGGAACTCGACGAGCTGTTCCGTCGTCGAACCGGCATCGAGATATACAAAGTCCTCTTTATGAATCAGTCGGGCTGCATACTGAGCAATACGCCGCTTTTCACTCATATGAATGGAATATTTGTCCTGCAAATTTTCCATATCCGCTTCATATAAAGAATCGTCTCGAAGGGTCGTCGCTCCGCCATGAACACGGCGCAGGCGCCCTTCCCGATCAAGGGTCAGTAAATCCCGGCGGACTGTCGATTCCGAGATGTTCAAAAAACCAACTAAATCCTGAACAGATACGGCTCCGCTCGTATTGACGAGTCGCATTATTTTTTCATGTCTTTCTTCAGTCAGCATCGCATCACTTCCTTTTCCAGCCTCCTCTCGCCATATTATATCGTTATTTTCATTCATTTTCAATCAAATGCAAGCATTATAATCAAAAAGCAATCAAATTCGTTCATTTATGTGCTCAACTCATTCAAGTGATTTTATTCACATAGAAACAAAAAAAGGAAGGAAACTGCCATTTAAAGGACAATTTCCTTCCGTAATCCGATGATAAATCGGTCGAGTCAATCATTTCTGTTTAAGAAAGCACTTACATACCGGTACTCCGGGAGGGCTGGGCCGTCGTTTCAATTCCGTGACGGGTCTGATATTTCAAGAATGCCATCAGTACCAAAGCCACCACGAAGGCTCCGACGAAGAAATACAGCGTCGTAGCATAGCTGTTCGTCGTTTCTTTGATAATGGATACCAAGACCGGACCGGCTACGCCGGCAGCCCCCCAAGCCGTCAAGATACGGCCGTGAATGGCGCTGAGATACTTGGTCCCAAAGAGGTCGCTGAGGTAAGCCGGCATGCAGGAAAAACCGCCGCCATAGCAAGTAATGATGAGCAGGAGGAGGATTTGGAAGCTGAAAGCGCTGGTTACATTGGCAAGCTGCCAGAAGGCCAGGATTTCAATGGCGAAGAATAAGACATACGTCGACGAACGGCCGATATAATCGGAGACGGTAGCCCAAGCAATACGGCCGGCACCGTTCAAGAGGCCGATGAGGCCGACCATCGAAGCCGCTGCCATGGGGGACATGCCGACGACATCCTGGGCCATGGGAGAAGCGACGGCCAAGAGGGCGATGCCGCAGGTAATGTTGGTAAAGAAGAGCCACCAGATTGCGTAGAACTGCCATGTTTTCATGGAATCGCGAACGGTAAACTGAGGCTGTGCATCAGCATATTCAACGCTCGATTTCTTTTCAGCAGCTGCTGCCGAATCTTCTTCGGGAGGTGCTAAATATAAGGAAGATGCCGTCATAATGACCATGTAGACGATACCGAGGATGATGAAATTAGCGACCAGACCAAAAGACTGAACCAGAATTTGCATAGCAGGACCGGCGATCAGGCTGGCAAAACCAAAGCCCATGATGGCCAGGCCTGTTGCGAAGCCGCGGTTTTCAGGGAACCATTTAACCAACGTCGATACCGGCGTAATGTAGCCCGTCCCCAGGCCGATGCCGCCGATGACGCCGTAGAATAAATAGAGCATGGGCAGGCTGTGCAGGTAGAGGGCTGCTGCCGTACCGAACATGGCCAATACGAAGAAAGTCATCGACAAGAGACCCGATTTGCGAGGTCCGATTTTTTGAACGAAACTGCCCAAGAAACCGGCCGACAGGCCCAGGAATAAAATAGCTAAAGAAAAAGTCCACGTCGTTTCCTGCAGGCTAAAGCCCATAGCTTCCATGATCGGCTTGGTCAAAACGCTCCAAGCGTAGACACTGCCGATACAAATATGGAGGCCGATAGCCGACAAAGCGATGAGCCAACGATTTCTTTTCATGATCCATTATCTCCTTCCAGGTAGGGAGCCAAGAGGTCTGAAAAAAAATATACCGACCCCCGGGCCCAAGAATATGTTAGTAGCATACACTTGCCCAGACGGTCGGCATGAAATGGCTTCGTACAGTTCACGTGGTTGCTCCACTTGAATCCGTCAGTCCTGTACGAATCTGCTGATGTTATTATACGAATATTGATTTATTTTGTCAATATCCAATTTTAAGCGGCCGGAGAAAAGGGAACGTAGTCCTTCGAATCCTGTGACTGACCCGAAGTCTTTTGCGCTTTTTCTGCACCCGGATTCTGTTCCTGCTGAGCGGCTAATTCAGCGGCCTGCTGCTGCTTTTTCTGAATATCCGATAAGGTCTGTCCTGCCGGTGCATGGCGTACGATGTAGACATTTTCTGCCGGTTCCGCATCCTTCAGGACCGAAAAAGCATAGGTCATCAGTTTCTGGGCATCGCCATAGCGGTCACTCGAATTCATGATCGACGCAATGACCGTCCGGCCGTCTCTCGTTGCCGAAACGACCAGGCAGGGACCGCCGGCATTGGTCGTACCGGTCTTGACGCCGTTGGCGCCGTCAAAGCCGCTGGTCAAAAATTCGTTGGTCGACGTGCAGTGCTTGAATCCGCCGTCCATATAGGGCATGTCGAATTCGCTGCGGCTGACCATAGCCTGAAATTCAGGAATCTTCATGCCATAGGCAGCGATGACAGCCATATCGCGGGCCGTCGAGTAGTGGTTCGTGTCAGGAAGGCCGTGAGGATTGGCAAAGTGCGTATGAGAAGCGCCTAAAGCAGCTGCTTTTTCATTCATCTTGGCGACGAAATCAGATTCTGTCGGCGTCACCGTTTCGGCGACGGCAACGGCCGCATCACAGCCCGATACGAGCATCATGCCGGTCATGCCATTGCTGAGGGTAATCTGATCGCCCGGTTTGATACCGAGAACGGAGGCATCGCTTTCGATGTCATAAATATCATTGGTAATGGTAAGGGGCTTATCCATCATATTCTGGGCCTTGCCGAGCTCAATGCCCAGGATAGCCGTCATAATCTTGGTCGTGCTGCCGGGGTAGGCCAGGTCATCGGCATTTTTCGCATAGAGTTCATCCCCCGTATCGGCATCCATCACATAGGCTGCATGAGCCTCGATATCCGGTTTCTGCAGTTCATCGGCAAAGACCGGAGCTGCCATCGTCATACAGGCAGCGGCAGCCAAACAAATCATTTTTTTTAAAGACATAATTGTACCTCTCCTTTATAAAGGATTTTTTACAGCCATTTTCGGCTTGCGCGGATATTTTTTAGGACTTTCGCCAGTCTTTTGAATATAGATGACGGCCCGCACCTCATCGAGTCCCGGAAGCTGAACCGCCTTCACACGGGCCACCGTACCACCTAAAATCTTCAAGGCCGTTTCAGCCTCTTTCAGTTCGTCCTCATATTGGGCGCCCTTCAAAGAAATGAAATAACCGTCCTGTTTGACATAAGGCAGAGCCCATTCAGCCAGAATGTTTAAACGAGCCACAGCTCGGCTGGTCACGACGTCAAAGGCACTGCGATAGGTAGGCTGATGGGCCGCCTCTTCGGCCCGACCGTGAAGGAAGTCGGCAGTAAGTCCCAATTGATCGACCAGTTTCTGCAAAAAAGTAAGTCGTTTTTGTAGGGAGTCAAAAAAGGTGACCTTCAAATCCGGGCGATAGATGAGCAGGGGCAGGCCGGGAAAACCGGCGCCGGTTCCCAAATCGAGAACGGACGCCCCCGCCGTAAAGCAAGCCGCTTCATAACAGGAAAGGCTGTCGGCCATGTGTTTAATCGCTACTTCTTTAGGCTCGGTAATGGCCGTCAGGTTCATGACCTTATTGGTTTCAATTAATTGTTCATGAAAGACGTCGAATTGGCGGAGCTGTTCCTCCGTAACCGAAAGTCCCATGGCCGTAAGAGCCGATTGTAATTCACTGCCAAACATATCACTTATCCCCCCGGTTGTGTTGTTCCAAGAGAATCAGAAGAGCCGTAATATCGGCCGGTGAAACGCCGGAAATACGGCTGGCCTGACCTAAGGACAAGGGGCGGATTTCATCGAGCTTCTGCCGCGCTTCGGCCGATAAGGTATCGATATCGGCATAGACGATATCCTTCGGCATTTTCTTTTTTTCCAGACGATTCATCTTGTCGACCTGTTCCATCTGGCGGCTGATATAGCCTTCATACTTGATCATGATTTCGATTTCTTCCTCGACGTCTTCTTGTAAGTCCGGCAGGTCAAACACGGTCTGCAGGGATTCATAATTCACGTCGTCGCGGCGGAGGAGATCATAAGCAGTAAGGGCTGTGTGGATGGGCGCCGTACCGAGTGCTTCGAGTTTAGCCAAGTTGTCTTTAGACGGCGTAATCGAAACGGCCTTCAAAGCAGCGATGCCGTCTTCAATAGCCGATTTCTTGGCCGTAAAGGCTTCATATCGGACATCGGTAACCAAGCCGAGATTCCGCCCCTTCTGCGTCAGGCGCAAATCAGCGTTATCCTGCCGCAGGATGAGACGGTACTCACTGCGGCTGGTCATGATACGGTAGGGCTCATTCGTTCCTTTAGTGACCAAATCGTCGATAAGGACGCCGATATAGGCTTCGGAACGGGTCAGGACGAAGGGATCCTTATGCTGCACTTTCAATGCGGCATTGATACCGGCAATCAGCCCTTGGGCAGCCGCTTCTTCATAACCGCTGGTACCGTTGGCCTGGCCGGCTGAAAAGAGGCCGGGGATCTTTTTCGTTTCCAACCACGGCGTAAGCTGCGTCGGATCGAGGCAGTCGTATTCGATGGCGTAACCGGGCCGCATGATTTTCACGTCCTCAAGCCCCGGTATCGTCCGCAAAAAGGCGTACTGAACATCAGCCGGCATACTGGTACTCATGCCTTGGACGTACATTTCTTCCGTCGATTCCCCTTCCGGTTCGACAAAGAGCTGGTGCCGCTTTTTATCGGCAAAGCGAAGGATTTTCGACTCAATGGACGGGCAGTACCGGGGACCAATGCCTTCGATGACACCGTTGCACATCGGCGCCCGATCGAGGTTGTCGCGAATGATTTTATGCGTTTCTTCATTCGTAAAGGTCAGCCAGCAGCAAGCTTTGTTACGGTTCTTTCGTTCCGACAAGAAGGAAAATGCATGGCCGTCTTTATCCCCTTCCTGCTTGGTCATTTCATCAGTCCGCAGGGTGCGGCGGTCGACGCGGGCCGGCGTACCGGTCTTAAAGCGCATGAGTTTTATCCCAGCTTTCAAGAGCGATCCCGACAGGTCTTCTGCCGAGCGCTGACCGATGGGACCGCCGGAGTAGGTGCAGTCGCCAATGATGATTTTCCCCTTTAAATAGGTTCCCGTCGCCAAGATGACGCAGGGCGCCTTATATACTTCATCCAGTTCCGTCCGCACACCGGAAACGACACCGTCTTCCAGCAGCAAGTCGGTAATCATGAGCTGCTTAACATCGAGATTATCCTGGTTTTCCAAGGTCTTGGTCATGGACATCTGATACAGCTTTTTATCGGACTGAGCCCGCAGCGAATAGACGGCCGGCCCCTTGCCGGTATTGAGCATCCGCATTTGCAGGCACGTTTTATCGGTATTGATTCCCATTTCGCCGCCTAAGGCATCGATTTCCCGGACCAAATGACTCTTTCCGGGACCCCCTACGGCCGGATTGCAGGGCATGAGAGCAATATTATCTAAATTTAAAGTAGCCATCAACGTCTTGGCACCTAAGCGGGCACTGGCAAGCGCCGCTTCACAGCCGGCATGGCCGGCGCCGATGACGATGACGTCGTATGTATCGACGGTAAACATAGTTCCACCTCTTTATTTTCCCAAACAGAATCGGCTGAAGATTTCTTCAACGATATCGTCATGAACGGTATCCCCGGTGATAGAGCCCAAGAGGCTCCAGGCTTCCCGCAAATCGACGACCGCAAAGTCGACAGGCATGCCGTCTTCCATAGTCTTCAGGGCCCGGCTCAATGCCTCCCGGCTTTGGCGGACCAGCTCAATATGACGCGTATTGGTTAAGAGAGCACTGCCCGATTGATTCGTACGGGGCAAGGCCTGTTCCAAAAGCCGATTTTTTAAAACCTCAAGGCCTTCGCCGGTACTGGCCGAAATAGACAGGACCGGATGGCCATACGCCCTAAGATCTCCTTCGCCGACGACGGCCGGCAAATCGAGTTTATTGAGGACGATGAGGGCATTCTTATCAGCCGTTGCCGCTAAGATGCGCTTATCTTCCTCGGAAAGAGGGCGAGAACGATCGATGACGACGACGGTGATATCGGCCTTGTCCATATAGGATTTAGCCTTCGTTACACCAATCTGTTCGACCCGGTCGTCGGTCTCGCGAATTCCTGCCGTATCGACTAAACAGACGGGAACCCCCTTTAAAGAAATCCATTCTTCGAGAACGTCCCTCGTCGTGCCCGGCACGTCGGTGACGATAGCCCGATCGCTTTGAAGCAGGCAGTTGAGCAGGCTGGACTTGCCGGCGTTCGGTGTGCCGGCAATGGCTGCCATGACGCCGTCACGGATCATTCGCCCTTCCCGCGAAGCATTCAGCATCTCATCGAGGGCTTCAATTTGAGTCCGAATAGAACCGGCAACATCCGGTACAGTAATATCTTCTAAGTCTTCTTCAGGATAGTCGATCATGACTTCCAGGCGGGTAATAAAATCGGTCAGTTCCTTGCGCATGGCACCGACGGCCTTCGAAAGCCGCCCTTCAAGCTGACTGACAGCATTGGTAAGGCCCTGATCGCTCTTGGCCTGGATGACATCCATGACGGCCTCGGCCTGAGCCAGGTCGATACGGCCGTTCACGAAAGCACGCTGCGTAAATTCGCCGGGATTCGCCAGGCGGGCCCCATGGGAAAGGACCTGAGCCAATATTTCTTCTAATGCCTTGTAGCCCCCGTGACACTGGATTTCTAAGACATCTTCAGCTGTATATGAATGAGGCCCCTTCATGATGAGCAGCAAAACTTCGTCGATTGGCCGACCGTCATCAGACACGATCATACCGTGCTGGATGGAACGATCCCGACGATTTGCTAACGGAACCTCAGAGGAACTCTTAAAAACGGCATCGCCGACCTCATAGGCCTTGCTGCCGCTGATACGAATGACGCCGATGCCGCTCTCACCGAGCGGGGTTGCAATGGCCGCAATCGTATCGGCCGTATCATACATCATATATGACTCCTTCCATAGTCTAAAAGGAGTTGTCAGCGACAACTCCTTTTTCATATCTATCGTTATGCGTTATCCTTGATAATAAATGACGACGTGACGGTACGGATCTTTGCCTTCGCTTTCCGTCCGCACTTCCGAATCATTTTGAAGAGCGACGTGAATAATTTTGCGTTCATAGCCATTCATCGGCTCTAAGGTAACCGACTCGCCGTTCTGTTTGACCCGGTTGGCCAAACGATGAGCCAGCTGTTTCAGCGTTTCTTCACGGCGATGCCGGTAGTTCTCAACATCGAGCATAATAAAGTACCGTGCATTTTCGCCTTGATTGGTCGTCAGATTGGTCAAATATTGGAGGGCATCCAAGGTTTGACCATGCTTGCCTATAAGAATGCCTAAGTTCTTGCCATGGAGATGAAGAAGGATCTTATCGGACTTGATCATCTTTTCAATGACTACGTCAATGCCCATGTTCTTAAGGACTTCCTGAAGGAAAGCCTTGCCTTTGGCAGCCGCTTCTTCTGCGGAAAAAACAGCTTCCTCCGGTTCATTTACGACCGCTTCAGAAATCTCGTCTTCTTCCACATCTGAGACGGAGGCTTCTCCAGCCTTTATATCTTCAGACGGTTCAGATATTTGCGGTTCTTTAACGAGAACTTCCTTTTCCGGTTCGGCCTGAACGACGTCAGACGGCACCGGAGTGACATCAGCCTTCTCGGTAATACGGACCCGAGCCGGTTTACTGCCAAATCCAAAGAAACCACTTTTCGGTTCTTCTAAGATTTCGATATCGACTTCTTCTTTCATTCTGCCGAGGCGCACCAGACCGGAGCGCACGGCATCTTCGATTGTTTTTCCTGTTGCTTCGATAGTACTCATGCTTCTGCTCCTTTATTCTTGAGGTGAGCCATGATCATCTGCTGGCCCCACTGGAAAAGGTTGGAAACGACCCAGTAAATGACCAAGCCGCTCGGGAAGTTGAGGCTGATCCAACCGATAAACAGCGGCATGACGACTTTCATGATTTTCTGCTGTTTCGCTTGAGCCTCCGAGGCAGCTACCTGTGCGCCGGACATCTGGTTCTGAATAAAGTACGTCGAAATGGCCGACAGAATCGGCATAACATAAATAGGATCAGGCTGACCAAGACTCGGAAGCCATAAAAAGCTTTCAAAGGCCGGGTCATAAGGATACTCTCTTAAAGCATAGAATATAGAAATAAGGAAAGGCATCTGAATGAGAATGGGAAGGCAGCCCGACAAGGGGTTGACGCCCATTTCCCGATACAGTTTCGACATTTCTTCCTGCATCTTCTTCTGATTTCCCTTATATTTCTTCTGTATTTCTTTAATCTTAGGCTGCAAAAGCTGCATGCCTTCCATGGAACGGATCTGTTTCGCCGTAAGGGGCGACAGCACCAATTTAATAATCAAGGTGAGCAAGATAATGGCAATGCCATAGCTCGGATAGCCCATGTTCTGGGTAAAAGCATAACAGTAATTCATAAATGTCGTCATAATACCACTGAGGACATCCATTATTCCACTGAAAAAGCCCAATGTGCTCAACTCCTGTTCAGTTGTAAAAATAAGGATTTACGGTACGGGATCATATCCACCCTTATGAAAGGGATGGCATTTTAAAATGCGCCTTATTGCCAAGTAACTCCCTTTTAACGCACCGTATTTCTGCAATGCTTCAAGAGCATAGGCAGAACAAGTGGGATAAAACCGGCAGCATGGCCGGTGAAGCGGCGATATAAATAACTGGTAGCCCCGAATCAGGGCTATGAAACACCATTTCATGCATCATCACTTCTTTTTCAATACCCTGGCATGCCGGAATAACTGCAAAATAGACTGCTCTGCTTCTGCATATCCGGCATATTTCAGACTGCTGCGGCCAATGAGGACTAAATCGAAACCGTCCTTCAGGTCAAACTGATGGAGTCGGTACACTTCCTTCATCAGGCGGCGGCAGCGGTTGCGCTCAACGGCACAACCGATTTTTTTACCCGTCACAAAACCAATGCGGGTCGGTTGCTTTGGCGACCGCGGCAGGACGTATAAAACGACGCGGCGATTGACATACGACTTGCCGCGGCGGTATACGAGCTGGTATTCGCGATTCTTACACAGCCGTTGCTCTTTCGTTAGTTCATACATACATAATTGTCCTAGTAATGCTAGAAAAACAGAAAAATTCCACATGCCGGAACTTTTCTGTTTATCTCGTAATAATTAAGCAGAGAGTTTTTTTCTGCCTTTCATGCGTCTTCTTTTTAAAACCATGCGGCCGCCCTTAGTCTTCATTCTTTCACGAAAACCATGAGTTCTTTTTCTCCACAATGTATTCGGCTGATATGTCTGTTTCAAGCTAGACACCTCCTTTTCCATCATTGACTGTAATTAATTTACACCATAACAGGTTAATTATAGTAAGTGAGGTTCAGCCTGTCAAGCCTTATTTTTAGTGCCTTATTCCATTTGAGAATACCTTATGCATAAGTATTCCAGTAAAAATTCCTTCCCATAACCAGGGTTTTGTTGTAGAATGTGGATAGATAAATACAGTTATCAACAATCTATCCACATTTTGTGGATAAGTGGAAAGAATCGGAAACTCGATGTATATCGGCTTTCCGGCTTTTTACATTTCATTTGTTCACGTTGTCCACAATGAAGTTGTACACATATGAACGCCCATTATACACACTTAAATTTTTCGTACAGACAGGAAGGATTATTATGGATCTGCTCAGTTTATGGGAAAAAATGTTAGCCAATTTGAAACAAGTCTTGCCAAAAGAAATTTTCACCAATTGGTTTGAAGGCAACATCATTCCCTACTCGTATTCCGAAGAAGAAAACCTGCTCATCCTCGACACGATGACCAATTTTCTTCGCGATTATGTCAGCAAAAAGTATACCGATGTCCTAGAGACAATCGCCGAAGAAGTCATTGGCCATAAAACCAGGGTTCAGCTCATTACCAGCCAAGAAAAAACGCCGACCCACGACAAAACCGAAGCCGTCGCCGAAACGATTACCCTTCCGCCCAAACAAAGTACGCCGCAGGCCGAAACGGTGACAGCAGCCAACGTCGGAAAACCGGCCCAGGCCGTCCCTACCGAATGGGTCCAACCTGAACTGCCCATGAACGATGCCATGCCGGCCATAAAGGATGCCGCTCCGTTATCACTGACAACAGAATCCAGTCCTTATAATAATAATTTAAATAAAGATTATACCTTTGACAACTTCATCGTCGGCAACAGCAATCGCGTAGCTACGGCCGTTGCCAAGTCGATTGCTGCCGCTCCGGCCCAAAAATGGAATCCCTTTTATATTTACGGGGACAGCGGCCTCGGCAAGACCCATTTAATGCATGCCATCGGCCATGAACTGTTGAAAAACTTCCCGAATATGCGCCTCTTATGCATTACCAGCGAAGACTTTGTCAATGAATTTATTCAATGCATCCAGGACCAAAATACGGAAAGCTTCCGCCGCCGGTACCGCAACGTCGACGTCCTCTTTGTCGATGATATCCAGTTCCTCGGCCGCGGTGAAAAGGAAAGCTCTAAGGAAGAATTCTTCCACACCTTCAATAAGCTCTATCAGGATAAAAAGCAGATGGTATTTACCAGTGATCGTCCGCCCCGTGACATAAAAAAACTGGAAGAACGCCTGCGCTCCCGCTTTGAAAACGGCATGGTCACGCAAATCGAACCGCCTGATTTAGAAACGAGGACAGCCATCTTACGAACCTGGTCCGAAAAAGAAAATATCGTCTATGATTTAGATGCCTTAAATTACATTGCCGCCAATGTCAGCGAAAATATCAGAAAGCTGCACGGCGCTTTCATCCGCGTCCTCTTAGAAGCCTTGCAGACCAAGAGCAATGTCACCTTGCCGTTGGTTAAACATGCAATCAGCTACATCACCGATGCGCAAGATGAAAAGAAGTATATTACCATCGATGAAATCACGACTTATATCTGCCAACATTACAATATCAATTATAAAGAATTGATGGGAAAGAAAAAGACCAAGGATATCGCCCTCCCGCGTCAGATTGCCATGTACATGTGCCGTGAACTGACAGGGAACACCTATCCTCATATCGGGACGGCTTTCAATGGTCGTGACCATACGACGGTTATGCATGCCTGTACCAAGATTATGGAACGAGCCAAAGAAGACCGTCACTTCAAAGAACATATCGAAAAGATGATGAATGAAATCCGCGGTGTGGATAACTAGGTTGATAAAAATATCGATAGATTGTGGATAAGGTAAAAAAAGAAATCCACAGTGGAAATGTGGACAAAAAATAACTTGTTATCCACATTCTATCCACACCTGTGGATAGCTGAAATTCGCTCTTATTTATCACTTATCCACAAATTCACAGGCCCTACTACTAAGACTACTATTTTTTAATTCACATTTAATTAATTTACTCAGCGCAGAAAAGGGGATACTCCATTGAGACTGAAACTAAAAAAAGAAGATCTGAACAAAGGCTTACAAGCTGTCCAAAAAGTAGCTCAGAACAAAAACAACAATATGTCTTCTGAAAACGGCCTTCTGATAAAAGCCCTTCACGGCATTATCGAATTTCAGGCCAATGACTATGATATGGGAATTAAGATCACCGTTCCCGGAATCATCGAGGAAAAAGGAGAAGCCTTCATTGCCAATCCTTATTTAATGGACTTGACCCGACGGATCCCCAGTGATGAAATTGAAATCATCAAAGCCGATACGGATACGCAGCTGCTCATTAAAGGCGACAAATTGAAATTTGAATGCCTGACCATCAACCCCGATGATTTTAATGAAGTTGAAATCGTCGAAAATGGTTATGCCAGCTTTAAAACGACGAGTGTCGTCTTAAAAGATTTAATCGACAATACGTCTTATGCCTGTGCAACTGACGTAGCTCGTCCGATTTTTATGGGAACCTTCCTCGATGTCCAAGGTGACCAGATGACTATGGTTGCTACCGATACGCACCGCCTGGCCCTGAAAAAGACGACCCTCGATGAACCGGTGGATAATCCTCTCCAGGCCGTTATCCCCAGCCGGCTCTTGTCGGAAATTTCTCGTCAGCTGCCGACGGATATTCCCGAGACCGTCGAAATCACGGCAGTTCGCAACTACCTGGCCGTTCAGTTCGGCAACGTCTACATCCGTACGCGCCTCATCGAAGGGGACTTCCCCAATTACCGCCGGGTCATTCCGACGGACTTTAAATGTATTGCCAAAGTCAATCGCTCCGAATTTACAGGCGCTGTCGAACGAGCTTCCATCGTAGCTAAAGATGCTCAGTATAATGTCATTAACTTCCTCATCAGCGAGGGCCAGATTAAATTGATGAGCCAGCATCCCGACTACGGGACCGTCGAGGACTACGTCTCCTGCGACATGGACGGCGAAGAATTAGATATCTCCTTCAATGGAAAATTTATCCTCGACATCTTGAAACATTGCCAGAGCAGCGACGTCATCTTGAAATCGAAAGAAAACAGCCCGATGCTCGTTCAGGACAAGGATGACGATTCTTGTGTATTTGTTGTAACCCCTATGAGGACAAAATAATGGAAACAATTAAAATTGAAACGCCGATGATCCAATTGGACCAATTTCTGAAATGGGCCAGTATTTTACAAAGCGGCGGCGAAATCCGCTTTTTATTGGATGAAGATAAAATTTTAGTAAATGGAATTTTATGCAAGGCCAAGCGAAAAAAACTCTATCCGGGAGATACGGTAGAAATTAAGGATGTCGGTACATATTTGATTAAAGGTGAATAATTATGATGATTGAGTCGGTTCGACTGCACCGGTTCCGAAATTATGAGAATCAGAAAATCTCCTTTCCTAAGGCGACGATTCTCTTATATGGGCAAAACGGACAAGGGAAGACCAATCTTCTGGAATCTTTATATTTAGGCGGGATCGGCAAGTCTTATCGGGGCATTGCCGATTCTGATCTCATTTCTTGGAATCAGGATAAGGCCAGCGTTATCATCGATTTTAACCGTAACGATACGACACAGCAGATCAAAGTGATCCTGTCCAAGCTCGAGAAAAAAGAACTGTGGGTCAATGAAACTAAGGTATCGCAGAAAGAATTGATCGGAACCTTGAATGAGGTCCTGTTTTCGCCCGATGACCTTCAGCTCATCAAGGGCAGTCCCTCTTTGCGGCGCCGTTTTATCGATATGGAGATTTCTCAGGTCAGCCGCTCCTATTACCGAGATTTGCTGCAGTATAACCGGGCCGTGTCGCAGCGCAACCTCTTATTGAAAAAAATGAAATATAAGGGCCGCCAATCGCTGGATGAATGGGATCGTCAGATTGCCGGTTTTGCAGCCTCCATCGTATCCAAACGCTTAGAAGCCCTTCAGAAATTATCGTTTTTGGCAGGGGTTCTTCATAAAAGGCTCAGTCGGGGAAAAGAAATGCTGCACCTGACCTATGTCCAACCTTATGGGAATGGGGAGGGCCGCCATCAGACCGATCCGAAATGGTATTATGAAAAGCTTCAGCAGCATCTCGAGGAAGATATCCGTCGTCAGGCTACGTCGGTCGGGCCTCATCGTGACGATCTCTTGTTTTCTGTCGGCCAAGGGGATTTAAAGAAATACGGTTCTCAGGGACAACAGCGGACCGCCGTCTTGGCGCTGAAACTGTCGGAGCTGGAATTCATCAAATCGGAGACCGGCGAATACCCCGTCCTCTTATTGGATGACGTCATGAGTGAGCTCGATCAAAGCCGGCGCCAGGCCTTGCTGGACTTTGTCCGCAACCGGATTCAAACCTTTATTACGACGACCGAGCCGGAGATTTTTGCCGGTATGGATGGCTGTCATCCCATCTGCATTGAACAAGGGAGGGTGGTTTCTAATGGAGAAGCGAAGTCTTAAACTCGAAAAAGCCGGACTTGCCATTCCGGAAGTCTTGGCCAAACACCGGCTGCTCCTTCCCTACCGGATGTACCAGGCTAAGCGGGACTGGAAAAAAATCGTAGGCGAGCAAATTGCAAAATATTCATATATATTAGATTTTAAGAATAATGTTATTGTCATTGCCGTCATGAATCCCGTTTACATGAATTACTTATTTATGTATAAAAATAAAATAATAGAGGAAGTTAATTCCTATGTTGGGCATCAGGCTATTGCCGATGTCCGTTTTGTCAAAAAGGGGAAAAAGCCGGTTCAGACGGTCTATGAAACCTTAGACGGAGAAGAGAAAGATGTCCTTCCTGAAGGGAATATCCGCCAAGTCATTCTCGACGATTCGACGGTGGCCAACATTCGTCGTGAAACGGAAAAACTACCGGACGGCTTGCGGGAACGGGTCGTACAGCTTCGTTTTGCCCAGGCTAAACGGGTAAAAGCCTATGCCGTAAGCGGCTTCATTCCCTGTCCTTCCTGCGGCCGCTGGATGGCTAAAGGCGAAAAGCTTTGTATCTTTTGCCGCAGCGCCGCCCGCCATGCCTTGAAAATGAAGGTACGTTCTGTTTTAGAAGATATGCCCTGGCTGAGTTGGGAGAAAATGGCTGAGCACTTAGCCGTCTCGATTCAAGATAAAGCTGCTGAGCAGGCCTATAACGACGTCCGGCGTAATCTCATCTATCGGTATATTGAAAAAGTATACTATGAGTATGATTCCGATGCCGACGATCTGATCTTGGCCCTGCTCATTACCCGGCGCGTCCCCGGCGATATACCGCCTAAATTTATTGAAAATCTCGTTGCAAAATATCGGAGGAAACCAGAACATAATGTATCTTCATCTGAGTCCTGACACGATGATTCCCATCAAGGATATCGTGGCTATCATACCGTATCCGAAGCAAAAGGGCGCGGCTATTTTACAGTCTTTCGACCTCCCGGTGCGAGCCGTCGGAGTTTCGTCAGAACGGAATTGGCGCTCCTTAGTGATTACCGGGGAGGCGGTCTATTCTCTGCCCCTGACCGGGGAGACCATGCTTCGCCGATATCAGAAATGTTTGCAGATGTTGTCGCATTGCGAAAAGGCGTAACGGCGGTACGTATTTAAAAATTGTTGATTTTACGGTATAATAAAGTGTTAGTTGCCTAGTTAATCATTAAAAATTGCAAGAAACAGGAGTTGAGAATTTATATGTCGAAAGACAAAGCGCGATATGGTGCCGAACAGATTCAAGTATTAGAAGGCCTGGAAGCCGTTCGTAAACGGCCTGGGATGTACATCGGCAGTACGTCTGAACGCGGTCTGCACCATCTGGTATATGAAGTCGTCGACAATAGTATCGACGAAGCCTTGGCCGGGTATTGTACACATATCGAAGTTACGATTCAGGAAGACAACAGTATCACCGTTGTCGATAACGGCCGTGGTATTCCGGTTGCCATGCATAAGATCGGCAAGCCTGCAGTTGAAGTCGTATTGACCGTCCTCCATGCCGGCGGCAAATTCGGCGGCGACGGCTATCCCATTTCCGGCGGCCTCCATGGCGTCGGTATTTCTGTCGTCAATGCCCTGAGTGCCTGGACTAAGGTCGAAGTAAAGCGAGACGGCTATCTGTGGGACATTTCTTTTGCCCGCGGGTTGACGGAGTCGCCGTTGAAAAAAATCCGGCCCTTAGAAGCCGGCGAAGAAACGGGAACCCGCGTTTCGTTTAAACCGGATCATGACATTTTCCCCGATACGGTATACGATTTCAATACCTTGAAGACCCGTCTGCGGGAACTCGCATTTTTGAATAAAGGTTTAAACATCACCCTTACGGATAAAAGAGGCGAAGGCAAACAAGAAGTATACTGCTATGAAGGCGGCCTCGTTTCCTTTGTTTCCTTCTTAAATGAAAAACACCAGGCCGTTAATCCGACGGTGGTCAGCATCGATGGTGAAAAAAATAAAGTTATCGTCGATATCGCCATGCAGTATAATGACGGCTACAGTGAAAATATCCTGACCTTTGTCAATGATATCTTTACTGAAGAAGGGGGCACGCACCTCAGCGGGTTCCGTTCCGGTTTGACGCGTACCATCAACGATTATGGCCGCAGTGCCGGCATTTTAAAGGACAATGAAGATAATTTATCCGGCGAAGACGTCCGCGAAGGGTTGACTGCTGTCATCAGCGTCAAAGTACGGGAACCTCAGTTTGAAGGGCAGACCAAGACCAAGCTCGGCAACGGTGAAGTCAAAGGCATCGTCGACAATATCATTTCCGATGGCCTGAAAGAGTTTTTTGAAGAACATCCGTCGGAAGCGAAAGCGGTCATTAATAAGACGATTTCGGCGTCTCGTGCCCGTCAGGCAGCCCGCCGTGCCCGCGAATTGACGCGCCGGAAAAATGCTTTGGAAATCAGTAGTCTTCCCGGTAAATTGGCCGACTGCTCGGAAAAAAATCCCGATCAGACGGAAATTTACTTAGTCGAAGGTGACTCGGCAGGCGGCAGCGCCAAGCAGGGCCGAGATCGGAGATTCCAGGCTATCCTTCCGCTTCGCGGGAAAATCATCAACGTCGAAAAAGCTCGTCTCGATAAGATTTTGGCGAACGAAGAAATTCGCTCTATGATCACGGCTTTCGGTACCGGTATCGGTCAGGAATTCGACATCAGTAAACGCCGTTACGATAAAATTATCATCATGACCGATGCCGATGTCGACGGTGCCCATATCCGCACGCTGCTCTTGACCTTCTTCTATCGGTTTATGAAGCCCCTCATTACGGAAGGCCACGTCTTCATCGCTCAGCCGCCGCTGTATCAGGTGCGTAAGGGCAAACAGGTATGGTACTTCTATACCGATGAATCGATGCAGAGCAAGCTTGATGAATTAGGACGCGACAACAATGCCGTCGTCGTCCAGCGTTATAAAGGTCTTGGCGAAATGAATCCGGAACAGCTGTGGGAAACGACGATGGATCCGGAAAACCGGACCATGCTCCAAGTTCACTTGGAAGATGCTGTGGAAGCCGACCGTATTTTCTCGGTCCTCATGGGTGATAAGGTCGAACCGCGGCGTAAATTCATTGAAGACAATGCGAAAAAGGTCCGTAACCTCGACTTATAATCAGGAGAACCTATGCCGACACTTTCTCAAAAGATAAACTTATTTACCGATTCCGTCATTGCCCGCATGTCAAAGGTGGCTGAAGGCTGTGGGGCCATTAACCTGTCAGAGGGATTTCCCGATTTTCCGCCGCCTAAGGCGATGCTCGACCGATTGGCCGAAGTCGCCAAGAAGGGACCTCATCAGTACAGTCTCGATAACGGGGCTTCGAATCTGCGCCGGGCTCTGGCTGATTATCGAAACCGCTTTACCGGAAGGCGCCCCGATCCGGAGACGGAAATCGTCGTTACCTGCGGCGGTACAGAAGCGCTGATGACGGCCATGATGGCCATCGTCAATCCCGGCGACAAAATCATCCTCTTTTCACCTTTTTATGAAGCCTACGCAACGGATGCCCTGCTCTGCGGCGCCGAGCCGATTTATGTGTCCCTCAAAGGAGAAAATTATACCTTTGATGAGGAGGAATTAGAAGCAGCCTTTAAACAGCGGCCGAAGGCAATCTTTATTTGTAACCCGTCCAATCCCTGCGGTAAGGTTTTTTCGAAAGAAGAATTGCTTACGATTGCGTCCCTTGTCGAAAAGTATGATACCTTTGCCGTCATCGATGAAGTTTATGAACACATCGTCTATGAACCGACGGAGTATACTTATTTTTCGACCCTTTCCGGGATGTATGAACGGACCATTTCCTGCGGCTCCCTGTCGAAGACGTATTCGATTACGGGCTGGCGGTTAGGCTATATCTTTGCATCTCCCGCAGTAACCGATGCCATTAAAAAGCTGCACGTCTATCTGACAATCAGCGCTCCCAGTCCCCTTCAGGAAGCGGCCGTAACCGGTCTGGAGTTCGGTCTTGACTACTATCAAGGCCTGCGGGAACTCTACCGGAAAAAGCGGGATTTCGTCATGAAGGGCCTCGATGCCATCGGCATAGCTCACAACGTCCCTCAGGGAGCTTTTTATATGCTCCTCGACATCGGCCCCTACGGGTATGATGACGATGAAGCCTTTTGCCGGGATTTAGCTGAAAAAATCGGCGTCGCCCTCGTTCCGGCATCGACCTTTTTTAAAGAACCTGTCCATCACTTGGCAAGACTGCAGTTTGCCGTCCGCGATGAAACCTTAGCCGAAGCCATGCATCGTCTGGAAGGCATTCATAAACTAAAAAAATGATTTGTCTCGTTACCTTATCATAAGGAGGGATTACCGATGAAAAAATGGCACCTGCTTCTCGCTGCCCTTTGTCTGACGGTCAGTACGATGACCGTCCTGGCCGACGGCGTTCCGGAAGGTACGCAGACGGGAAATTCGTCAGCCGTCATCCTCACCGATCCGACGGTCAATATGAAGAATTTGAGTGATTTTTATATTCTGGAAGGCCGTACCTATGAGAAGGTAACCGGATTGCTTATGGCCTTGCCTCCGCAGACGACAGGCCTTACAGGCGCTTATTATTTTCGCGTTGATAAGCAGGTCGTCGGCGACTACTTCTATCACGTCAAAGCTTACGATACGGACTCCCACGTCTTAAAGGGGAACTATTTTGTGGCTAAAGATGAGAGCAATGCCTGGAAGCTTCAGAACGACCAGCAGGCATCCCTTATCTACGGCAGTGCCGAAAAATTGATGGATAAGGTTGAAGTCGTCGTCTATCCGCAAAAAATCCCTCTTGGCAGTTACGGCATCATCCGCGTTCATGTACCGGGAATGATTCCTTATGATATCAAGGCGACCAGCCTCAATACGAAAATTGCCGATATTACGGAACATATGAATATCCGCCCGCTGGAAGCCGGGAAAGTCGATCTCGTCGTAGATGTGAAAATCGGCGATGCCCTTCGCACGGTGACTAAAGAAATTACCGTCGTCGATGAAGCGGATCGCAGAGAATCAAAATCCCGCAATAATCCCAGCGTCGGTGTCGGTATCGGAATCGGCTGGGGCAGCGGATGGCATCATGGCGGTGGAATCGGCATCGGTGTAGGACCTTGGTGGTAATCTAAAAGGAGAGTGTATCTACTGTGGAGTTTTCCCTAGGAAAACAGTTACTGGTCATCATCTTACTTATCTTTGGCAACGGCGTCTTTTCTTTATTGGAAATGGCTATCGTCAGCAGCCATCAGTCGCGATTGGAAGCGATTGCCGATGAAGGCAGCAAGTCGGCGGCCATTGTCTTGAAACTGCGTGAAAATCCGAATAAGATGTTTTCTACGGTCCAGTTCGGCATTACCCTGATCAGTCTTCTGACCGGTGTTTACGGCGGTACGGAAATGGCCGGCCCCTTATCCGTTTATGTAGCGAAGATTCCGGGCCTTGAACCGTATGCCTATACGATCAGTCTGACCAGTGTCGTCGTATTGATTACCTATTTGACGATTATCCTCGGTGAAATTGTTCCTAAACGGATTGCCATTGACAATCCTGAAAAAGTAGCCTGCTTGCTGGCCCGTCCCATGCTGTACTTTTCGGCAATCTGTACGCCTGTCGTATGGATATTGTCGTGGTCGACGACGGCTGTGACCAAGATGATGGGCGTCAAGAAGCCGGAAGTCCTGCCGGTTACGGAAGATGAAATAAAACTGCTCTTAGAGCAGGGGGTCGAACTTGGGGCTTTTGAAAAAGAAGAACCGGAGCTGGTCACCCGCGTCTTTCGCCTGGCCGACATGGATGTCGGCGACATCATGACCAACCGGACGCAGGTCGATTGGCTCGACGTGGAAGACCCGGAAGCGACGATGATGCAGGAATTGGTGGCTTTTAACCATAATAACCTGCCTGTCGGACGGGGTTCTTTAGATGACTTCATCGGCATGGTTTCGGTCAGTGAAATCTTTCAGAAGTATTATGAAAATATTCGCCATCAAAAACCGGCGTCTCTGCCCGTGATTGTAGAAGAATGCGTCCACAAACCGATTTATATTCCGGAATCGATGGATATTATGAAAGTGGTCCACGTCTTTCGCGAACACAGCGTCCATGAAGTCGCAGTCCTCGATGAATACGGCAATTTCAGCGGTATCCTGACCCTCCACGACATCCTCGAAGAATTAGTCGGCATCATGCCGGCCGGGGAAGAAGAAAAGAAGGAAGAAGCCAACCGCATTATTCAGCGGGGGCCGAACGACTGGCTTATCGAAGGACTGCTTACGATTGAAGAATTTAAAGATTTCTTCGGCATCGAAGATGAATTGCCTGATGAAGAAGAAGACTTGTATAAAACGCTGGCCGGCCTGATTACTTATGGCGTCGGCCGCATTCCACGGGAAACGGATACCTATGTATGGAAAGACTTTACCTTTGAAGTCGTCGATATGGATAATCTCCGCGTCGATAAAATCCTTGTCACTCGCAATCCTGATTATTCAGAAGACGATGAAGAAGAAAAATAAATACATAACAGAAGGAGCTATACCTTTTTAGGTACAGCTCCTTTTTCGTGACATGTAAGATGTTTATTCACTTTTGGTCGAGCGGAGAAAGAGATTTTTTAAGACTTCGTGGGGATCTTTCTTTTCCTGAATGATGGAATGAACGGCTGACGTAATCGGAAGTTCTACGCCGTATCGTTCAGAGAGATCTAGAAGGGCTTCGGTCGTGCTGACGCCTTCGGCCAGTTTTGAAAACGAGGTTCCTTCGATAAAATCTTGGCCGAAGCGGCGGTTGTTGCTGTGCGGCGAAAAGAGGGTCGCTTCATAGTCGCCTAAGTGACTGAGGCCGTACACGGTCATGGCCTGGCCGCCCATGGCAGCGACTAATACCGATAATTCATGGGCACCGCGGGCCATGAGGGCACCTTTTAAGGCCGTCATATGGGCCCCGTCGAGCATGCCGGCGGCAATACCGACGACGTTTTTGGCAGCAGCCCCGATTTCAATGCCGAGAAGATCTTGGCCGTAATAGAATCGGATCAGCGGGCTGGTAAAGGTATCGACTAAGAAATGGGTCAACTCATCGTCCGCCGAGGCGATGACCATGCAATTGGGCATGCCGCTGATAAAATCCTGGACATGGCCGGGACCGACCCAAACCGCAGACCGTACCGTTTCTCCCAATTCTTCGGCCATGACTGTCGTAAGCCGCTTGCCGCTGCCGGCTTCGAGACCCTTCATGGCCAATACGAAGGGCAAATTCTTGGCGTATCCGGCGCTCCGGATATCTTTTGTAAAGGGACGAAGCTGCTGGGCGCTGATGGAAATGATGCAGATATCGGCACCGGACAGGGACCCTTTCAGATCGTCGGTCAGGTTAATTGTGCTCGGTAAGGTAAGATAATCATTTTGCCTTGTTTCTTTCAGGCGGCTCAGGTTTTTCGAACCCGGTCGTCCCCATAAGGTCACGTCATGACCGATGTGGTCGGCATACCAGGCATGGAAACTGCCCCAGCGGCCACAGCCTAAGACGGTGATATTCATAGTGGCTTCTCCCCTCAGAATAAGTTTTTGTAATTAAATTATAACATGGATTCATCGATTCAGACAGTTTGTGACGATGGATAAGGGCTTTAACCAAAGTATACTTTTTTTGCAAGAAGGTTAAATTTTGTTGGAATTGCAATGGATATTTGTCCCTTCATTGGATATACTCAATTCAGAAAGGGCAGTTATGAGCCCTCTTGTTTCGGTATGATGGAGTCAGCAGACGGTCTGACGCGAAAGGAGTATGCCTTATGGGAAGAAAAATTACTGAAAAAGTTACTTGGGTCGGAAAAATCGATTGGGAACTGAATAAGTTTCATGGCCATGAATATTCGACGGAAAAGGGTTCGTCTTATAATTCCTATTTAGTTCGCGACCGGAAAGTCGCCTTGATCGATACGGTATGGAAACCCTTCGATGAAGAATTCGTCGATTACTTAAAACAGGAAATCGACTTGAATAACATCGATTACATCGTCATGAATCATAATGAAAATGACCATAGTGGGGCCCTGCCGGCCTTGATGCGGGAAATCCCCGACGTTCCCATTTACTGTACCCAAAAAGGCGAAGCCATCCTTCGCGGACTCTATCACCAAGATTGGAATTATGTCAATGTCAAAACGGGGGATACCTTGGATCTGGGCGACAGTAAACTGGTATTCATTGAAGCGCCCATGCTCCATTGGCCGGATACGATGTTTACCTATATGACCGGCGAAAACATCCTCTTCAGTAATGACGGCTTCGGCCAGCACTTTGCCAGCGAATGGATGTATAACGACTGCGTCGACCAGGCAGAACTCTATCATGAAGCCATGAAGTATTATGCCAATATCTTGAATCTCTACAGCCCGATGGTCATCCGTAAAATCGATGAAATCTTAAAGATGAACGTTCCGGTCAACATGATTTGCCCCAGCCACGGCGTCATCTGGCGCGATAATCCCCTGCAAATCGTGGAAACGTATCAGAAATGGGCTAAAGAATATCAGGAAAATCAGATTACCATCATTTACGATACGATGTGGAACGCCACGCGGCGTATGGCTGAATCCATCGCTCAAGGTCTTCGTGAAGCCGACCCGACGCTGACGGTCAAGTTGTATAATTCAGCTGTCGACGATAAGAATGACATCGTCACGGAAGTATTTAAATCGAAGGCTATTTTAGTCGGCTCACCGACGATCAACTACGGTTTTCTCTACTCTATCGGCGGCATCATGGAAATGATTCGCGGCCTGAAGTTTAAAAACAAGAAAGCGGCTGCCTTTGGCAGTTACGGCTGGAGCGGTGAATCGGTCAAACAGATTACAGGCCTTTTAAAAGAAGCCGGATTTGAACTGGTCAACGACGGGCTTCGCTGCCAATGGAACCCCGATATGGAATCACAAAACCTTTGCCGTGACTTTGGCCGCGATTTTGCAAAGTCTCTGGCAAAATAATCCTCCTCTGTTTCATAAAAAAATCGGATCTCTCGTCGGAGAGGTCCGATTTTTATTCATGATATGATTCTTTATAAATGGGCGATGACGGCGTCGCGATAAGCTTCGGTCGTCGCCTTTCCGCCGAGGTCCGGCGTGAGGGCTTTCTTTTCGCTCAGGACGGCATCGACGGCTTTGCGAATCTTTTCGGCAATGGCCGTTTCGCCGATATGTTCAAGGAGCATGCAGGCTGACCAAAGAAGGGCCGTCGGATTGGCAATGTGCTTGCCGGCAATATCGGGAGCGCTGCCGTGGACGGCTTCGAACATGGCGTAATCGTCGCCGATATTCATGGAAGGCAGGAGCCCCAGGCCGCCGATGAGGCCGCTCGTAAGGTCGGAAATGATATCGCCGTAGAGGTTGGGCATGACGATGACATCGAACTGTTCCGGCCGCATAACCAGCTGCATGCAGGTGTTGTCGACGATTTTATCGTCGCTTTCAATCTGAGGATAGTCGGCGGCAACGGTGCGGAAGGTATCGAGGAATAAACCGTCGCTCATCTTTAAGATGTTGGCCTTATGGACACAGGTGACTTTTTTGCGTCCGTGGGCGATAGCATATTCAAAGGCCGAGCGAATGATGCGTTCACTGGCTTTTCTCGTGATGAGTTTGATGGCGTGAACCGTATCTTCATTCATCTTATATTCGACGCCGATATATAAATCTTCTGTGTTTTCACGGAAGGTGACGACGTCGACGTTGGGGAACGGCGTCGGTACGGCCGTATTCGACTTGGCCGGACGGATATTGGCATAGAGATCATATTTATTGCGCAAGGTGACGTTTAACGAGCGAAAACCCTTGCCAATGGGTGTCGTAATGGGCGACTTTAAGAGGATGCGGGTCTTTTCAAAGGAAGCAAAGGCAGCATCGGGAATGAGGGCGCCGTTCTTTTCATATTCGGCAGCGCCGACATTGAAAATTTCGTAGCTAAGAGGCGCTTTGGCAGCGTCGAGAATGGAGAGGACAGCGTCGGTGATTTCAGGACCGATGCCGTCGCCTTTGAATACGGTAATTGTCTTCATGGTTATCTGTCCTTTCGGGGAATATAATCCATGAGGTCGCCGACGTACTTGGCGGCCGGACGGACGATGCGGTTGTCGTAGAGCTTGTGTTCGATGTTGTGTGCCAGCCAGCCGACCATACGGCTGATGACGAACAGCGGCGTGTATAAATCGCGGGGAATGCCCAGCATGTTATAGGCAAAGCCGCTGTAAAAATCGACGTTGCTGCACATGGTGACACCTTTTTCTTTGGTAAGGGTATCCATGGCCAATCTTTCAAATCGGTTGTAGAAGCGGAATACATCGTTCATGCCTTTTTCTTTGGCCAAGATGCCGCAGTAATGACGCATGATTTCAGCTCGGGGGTCGGACAGGGTATAGACGGCATGGCCGAAACCGTATACCAGACCTTTGTCGCTTCCCTTGAAGGTCTTATTGAGGATTTGATGGATGACTTCTACAATTTGATCGTCCGTAGCCTTGATGCCGATGGCATCGATGATCTGTTCCATCATCAAAGAGACACGGATGTTGGCGCCGCCGTGACGCGGTCCTTTAAGAGCCCCGACAGAACTTGCCATACTCGAATAAATATCGGTGTCTGTAGAGGAAACGACGATGTTGGTAAAGGTCGAGTTGGTACCGCCGCCGTGATCGGCATGGAGAAAGAGCAAGAGGTCGAGGAGCTGCGCTTCTTTGGGAGAGAATTTACTGTCCGGGCGCAGCATGGATAAAATATTTTCGGCTGTCGAATAGTCCTTGCGAGGGTAGTGAATGACCAAACTCTTACGGTTGTAATAGTGAATCTTGGACATATAAGCATAGACGGCAATGGACGGCAGCTTGCTCATGATGTTCAGCCCTTTGCGCAGGGTCTGATAGACATCCGTATTGTCCGGATCGGGATCATAGTTGTACAAGGTCAATAAGGCGTGCTGCAGTTTGTTCATCAGATTTTTGCCCGGCAGGCGAAGGAGGTTCATTTCTAAAAAGTCATCGGGCAAATCGTATCCGTTCTGCAGTACCTTACAGAAGGCTTTTAATTCATCTTCTGTCGGCAAGTAGCCAAAGAGGAGCAGAAAACTCGCTTCTTCGTATAAATAACCTTTGTAATTCGTTTCTTTGACCAGCTCGCGAATATCGATGCCGCGGTAGTATAAGATACCGTCACAATCAATTTTTTGGTCATTTTCGTCGCGACGGTAGCCGACGACATCGGCAATGCGGGTCAAACCGACGAGGACGCCGGTATGATCTTCATTACGCAAGCCACGCTTTACACCGTACTTGGAAAACCATTCGCGGGGAATCTGCGTGTAGTTCTGTGACTTGCCGTAAAATTGGGCTAAATAAATATTTTTATCCAATTTGATTCCTCTCTTTCCTTCGAGTATGAATATAGAGGAATAACTTATAAATTATCGGTTATTCAGGAATATTCATATTTTTTTTGTAGGGAATATTTTTCAGAATATTCCTGTAAAGTATAAGTTATTATAGCATATTAATGGACAAAGTAAAATAAAAATCATGCAAACTATGTAACGTTTAAAGGGTAGTCAAGGCCTTTTTTTGTATGATATAATATTTACTGAAATGGAATAAATTTTATATTGTGAAAATTATTTTACTAAATTTCATATTGTGAAAAGCCATCGCTTCGGCGATGACAAAGGAGGGGTTAATTATGATTCAGTTATACGATGGTGGTGTCTATTTAGTTAACGGAAAGGATATCGTACCGGAACAGGAAGCCGCTAAGGTCCAGAAGCTTACGGGAAAGACTGTTTCCAAAGAAGAAGCAAAGAAGGGAACGATTGCCTATTCTATTTTAAAAAATCATAATACGTCCGGATCGATGGATAATTTGAAGATTAAATTCGATTCTATGGCGTCTCATGATATTACGTATGTCGGTATTATTCAGACTGCTAAGGCATCGGGAATGGATCACTTCCCTCTGCCCTACGTCCTGACGAACTGTCATAACTCACTCTGTGCCGTCGGCGGCACCATTAATGAAGACGATCACGTATTCGGTCTTTCGGCAGCGAAAAAATACGGTGGTATTTTTGTGCCCCCTCACGTTGCCGTCATTCATCAATATATGCGTGAAAAAATGGCCGGCTGCGGCAAGATGATCATCGGTTCTGACAGTCATACCCGCTACGGTGCCTTGGGAACGATGGCTGTCGGCGAAGGCGGCGGTGAATTGGTTAAACAGCTCCTCGAAGATACGTATGACATTGCCTACCCCGGCGTCGTCGGCGTCTACCTTACGGGAAAACCGAATCCGGCCGTCGGCCCTCATGACATCGCTATTGCCATCGTCGGAGCCGTCTTTAAGAACGGCTACGTCAAAAATAAGGTCATGGAATTCGTCGGCCCCGGCATTGCTTCCATGTCGACGGATTACCGCAACAGTGTCGACGTCATGACGACGGAAACGACGTGCTTGTCTTCCGTATGGCGGACCGACGAAGATACGAAAGCCTATCTCACCCAGCACGGCCGCGGCGATGCCTATAAAGAACTGAATCCGGCCGACATAGCCTATTACGACGGCTTCATCTATATCGACCTCAGTACTATCAAACCGATGATTGCCATGCCCATGCATCCGAGCAATGCCTTCACGATTGACGAACTCAATGCCAATTTGGAAGACATCCTTCACGAAACGGAAGAAGCCATCAACAACCGCATGAGCAATAAAGATTTGAAATACACCCTTACCGATAAAATTAAAGACGGTAAACTCATGGTACAACAGGGAATCATTGCCGGCTGCTCCGGCGGTAATTACAGCAATGTCGTGGCCGCTGCCCATGTTTTAAAACAGGGCTCCAGCGACAGTCATGACTTCTCCCTCGACGTATACCCCTCGTCCCAGCCGGTTTACCTGGACCTTGTCCGCAACGGCACCGTTTCTACCTTATTGGAAGCCGGGGCCATCTTTAAGACGGCATTTTGCGGTCCTTGCTTCGGCGCCGGAGATACACCGGCCAACAATGCCTTCAGTATCCGCCATACGACGCGAAACTTCCCGAACCGCGAAGGGTCCAAGCCGGGCAAAGGCCAATTTGCCTCGGTAGCCTTGATGGATGCTCGCTCTATTGCGGCGACGGCCATTAACGGCGGTGTCCTGACGTCGGCAGACGGCTACATGGACGACTACGTAGAAACTCCCTATGAATACGACGATAAGCCTTATGCAACCTTGGTTTATCAGGGCTTTAGACAAGGTGAAGATGAAGATTCGTTGGTCTATGGACCGAATATCAAAGACTGGCCCGATATGGAACCTTTGGCCGACTCGATTCTGCTGAAAGTCTGCTCTAAAATCATGGATCCGGTTACGACGACGGATGAATTGATTCCTTCCGGGGAAACGTCTTCGTATCGTTCCAATCCTCTGGGCCTTGCTGAATTTACCCTGTCCCGCCGTGATCCGGAATACGTCGGACGGGCTAAAGCCGTAAATAAAGTCGAACAGGCTCGATTGGCAGGCGACTGCCCGGCCGGTGTCGATCCTGACTTAAAAGCGGTCTTTGAAGCCTTGAATAAGCATTTTGACGGCGTTTCCATGAAAGACGTTGAAATCGGCAGTATGATTTACTGCGTAAAACCCGGCGACGGTTCGGCTCGTGAACAGGCAGCCAGCTGCCAGCGAGTCCTCGGCGGCCTGGCCAATATCTGCAGCGAATATGCGACTAAGCGCTATCGCTCCAATGTCATCAACTGGGGCATGCTGCCCTTCCAAATGGAAGGCGAACCGGATTTTGAAATCGGCGACTATATTTACGTTCCCGACGTCAAAAAGGCCCTCGACGGCGACATGAAGGATATTAAAGCCTATGTCGTCACCAAGGGCATGAAGGAACTGTCCCTCTATATCGCTCCCATGACGGACGATGAAAAGAAGATCGTGAAAGCCGGCAGCCTGATCAACTACAACCGCAATCGCTGATCCTCATTCATCGAAGAGATCGTCCTTTTCGATGAGGCCCTCTTTCGGCGACGTATGGTAGCGTTTTTTCCAAGCTCGATAAAAGGTCGAATAATTGGTAAATCCACATTCGTAACAAAGCTCTGTCAAAGCCCGTCCCTCTTGCATGAGGCGGCGGGCTTTTTGCAGTCTTCTGGCCGTAATGTAACTGCCGGCGGTCATGCCGGTCTCACTTTTGAAGAGGTGCATCAAGTAGTCAGGGCTCATATAGAACCTTTTGGCCAGGGCCGGAATCGACAGATCATCGGTAAGATTATTTTCGAGGTAGTCGACGATATGGGCGATTTTTTTGTGCTGTTGTTTTTTCTTTACGAAGCCGATTTTCTGCGTTTTCATAGCCATCCAAAGATGGATGAGGAATTCCGAAAACAAGGCCTCCTGCAGGATTTTCCCTTCCGGTCCCGTATAAGACCAGGCTCGCCTCAGACGGCAGGAAACGTTGTACAGGCTGTCCGCTTCCTGGGGCTGGCGGAGGATGGGCGAGGCGGGGTCGGAAAATAGTTGACCCACAGGGCAGCCGCGCTGCGCATACGTTTTTAGGTAAGTCGGCGAAATATAGGCGATGATGCGCTCGTAAGGTGTGTCGCCGGTAACGCTCGGACGATGGATTTTTCCGGCCGGAATAACGACGATGTCAAAGGGTTTTAAATCGTAGGCCGTCCCCTCGACGTCGTAAGATACATGTCCCTGAAAAAAGAGGGTGATCTTGTCAAAGTCATGATAATGGTAGGGACAGGTCCATTGCCTTTTATCGACTAAGTGGAACAGTTTTAGATTGCCTGATAAATAGCCCGTTTTTTGTGCCATAGGATGTTCCTTCTCTCTTTGGTTAACTTTTCTTCAAAAGGAAGTTCAGTTAGCTTGAAATAGCATTATTTGCAATATAGATAACATTATTTTCATATACTTTTCACTTTCAGTTATTGTATAATAGATGCTGTAAGGATTCAAGACAGTTAATTATCAATTATTATGAGTATATAATTTTTTATGGAGGGTACAAGATATGAAATTTGTCAAAATGCACGGTTTAGGCAATGATTTCGTCTTTTTTGAAGATAAGCAGGGAGCCGACAAGGATTTCTCCCAGTTAGCGATCAAGCTGTGTGCGCCGCATACCGGCGTAGGCGCTGACGGTATCATCGTCATCGTTCCCAGTGATAAAGCCGACGTCCGCATGCGCATCATCAATGCTGACGGCAGTGAAGCTGAAATGTGCGGCAACGGCATCCGCTGTTTTGCAAAATACGTCTATGACCATAAGATCATTGATAAAAAAGAATTTACCGTCGAAACCTTGGCCGGTATCATGAAGCCCAAGGTTATCGTCGGCGATGACGGAAAAGTAAGTTTAGTTACCATCAATATGGGGAAACCCTTTACCAATCGTTCTCAGATTCCCATGGAAGGCCCGGAAGGTCCGGTCGTCGACGAACCCCTTGAAGTAGATGGCAAGACGTATAAGATTACCAGCCTGCTCATGGGTGTCCCCCATACGATGGTCTATGTAAAAGACGTCGATGCTGTCCCCCTTCATGAATTAGGTCCGAAATTTGAAACCCATAAGGCCTTCCCGCGTAAGACCAATATGAACTTTGTCCAGGTCATCGACGACCATACGATCAAGGTCCATACCTGGGAACGCGGTGCCGGCGCTACCTTGGCTTGCGGAACCGGTTCCTGCGCCTGCGCCGTCGGTTCTTTCATGAATGGTTTTACCGGCCGCAGCGTTGACGTTCAGCTGTACTTGGGAACCCTTCATATCGAATACGATGAAAAAGACGGCAACGTCTATATGACAGGTCCTGCCGCCGTTACTTTTACCGGCGAATGGCTGGAAGATTAATTTATAACTGTATATAATAAAAGAGGCTGTCAATGGCAGCCTCTTTTTCCTATAAATGAGAGGTATTTTTTATGGAGATGAAACAGATTCAAAAAGGGAGTTTTATCGATCGTCCCAACCGATTTATCGCCCATGTCGACTTGGCGGGACAAATCGTGACATGCCATATGCCCAATCCCGGCAGGATGTGGGAACTGCTCTTTAAGGGGACGACGGTCTACGTTCGGCCGGCAGTAAATCCCAAGCGTAAGACGCCCTATGACGTCATCGGTATTGAACGAGACGGCGTCCCGATTTTACTCGATACACAATACAATAATGATACAGCAGCCTGGCTCGTCGAAAACCATCTCATCCCGGGCTGGGAAGAATGGGACCTCGTTCGCCGCGAAGTGACCGTCGGCGACAGCCGCTTCGACCTCCTTTTAGGAAGGGGCGAAGAACGATTTTTCGTTGAAGTGAAATCCTGCACCCTATTCAGTGACGATGGGGCGATGTTCCCCGATGCCGTCACCGAACGAGGGAGAAAGCATATTTTAGAACTGGCGTCTATGAGCGATAAGGGAATCCATACAGGTGTCTTATTCCTCGTTCATTGGGATCGGGCCCGGTGGTTCCTTCCCGATTACCATACGGATCCTGATTTTGCGGAAGCCTTTTATGAAGCGGCACCTCACCTTGACTGGAAGGCCTTGGCCCTTCGCTGGGACTCCTCGTTCTCACGGCCGGAACCGGTCAGGCTCCTGACCTATCCGGAAGGTGTGTTAACGGCTGAAAATCATGACTGCGGCGACTATCTTTTCGTCATCCGGATTTCCGATGATGTCGATATCGTCATCGGATCGAAAGGAACGATGCACTTTCCAAAGGGCTACTACGTCTATACCGGATCGGCTAAGAAGAATTTAGCGGCCCGACTGGCTCGTCACCGTCGTAAGCGTAAAAATCTCCATTGGCACATCGACTACCTGCGGCAGAAAGCCGACGTCATCGCGGCTATCCCCATTCGAACGTCTCAGGATTTAGAACATGAATTGGCGGGAGCCGTTGATGCGGTTTCTGATTGGCGTATTGACGGCTTTGGCTGTACAGATTGCCATTGTCCGTCCCATCTCTTTGGCTTTACAGCGAACCCCATTCACGATCGTCCCTTCATTCAAATTGTCGAAGATTTTCGCATGAATCGACTGAAAAACAGGATATAAAATGTAAATTATAAGCGTAAAAATGATGAACGACCTTTTTTTTATGCGGGGTTATGGTATAATGTGAGATAAATCAATGATTAAGAGGGGGCGAGGCGCTATGGAACGCTCGCAGGCATTGGCTTTACTGCAAAAATATAATAAAGAACCTTTTCATATCATGCATGCCCTGACCGTTGAAGGGGTCATTCGCTGGTATGCTCAAGAATTAGGGTACGGCGATGACGTCGATTTTTGGGGCCTCGTCGGCCTCCTGCACGACGTCGACTTTGAGCAGTATCCCGAAGAACATTGTAAAAAAGCACCGGAACTCTTAGCAGAAATCGGTGCTGATGATAAATTTATCCATGCTGTCGTCTGTCACGGCTACGGCATCTGCGTCGATGTGGCACCGGAACATATGATGGAAAAAGTCCTCTATGCTGCCGATGAACTGACAGGCCTCATCTGGGCCGCCGCTAAGATGCGTCCGTCAAAGAGCACGAAAGACATGGAAGTAAAGAGTTTAAAGAAAAAATTCAAAGATAAACGGTTCGCTGCCGGCTGTTCCCGGGACGTCATCCAAAATGGTGCTGAATTATTGGGCTGGGACCTGGCAGAACTGTTTGAAAAAACTATTTTGGCTATGCGCTCCTGTGAAGACGGTGTTCGCAAAGAATGCCGTGAATTGACCGGAGTGGATGAATAATAAGGAGGAATCTACTATGAAATTACGCAAAACGATTATGGCAGCTGTGGCTGCGGCTATGTTGACAGTGGGTGCTGCCGGTGCTTCTTTCGCAGCAGGTTTGGGTACGATTGACGCTGCCGCTCTCTTGCAGAATCATCCGAAGTACGCTAAGACCATGGCTACCTGGCAGGCCGACGTAAAATCGGCTCAGGACGATTTCCAGCGGGATCTGAAAAAGACGAACGATCAAAAAGCTCAGCAGGCCTTAGTCGAAAAATATAACAATAAACTGAACCAGCAGCGTATCGCTTTATTCCAGCCGCTGGAAAAAGATATCCTTGATAAAACCCAGGCTGTCCAGAAAGAAAAAGGCTTGGATTACGTCGTATTGAGCGGCTCCGTCGTTGTCGGTCAGAGCCAGGATATTACCCAGGACGTCGCTGCTCGCTTAAAATAAGGTCAGCATTTACCGTCTACGGAGGTACGATCAATAATAGAATATATAAAGACGCAGCTCGATGGAGCTGCGTCTTTTTTTGTCAGAACCTGTCTGTATGTGTCATCGCGAGTGAAGGAATTTTCATACCCGCGATATTTTGAAAAAAAGGCCGTCATTGCCGAAGGAGGGGTAAATTGTTCGAAAAAAATTTTTCGGATTTTTGACGGCATTTTCGATTTGTCTGAAGCTTCTCGTGAATAAAGGTACTTATAATGATAGGGCTGAACTGGAAAAATGCGGATAATCGTATGGCAGGAATTCATGGAATTTCCAATTGGGCAAAAAAACGCAAAGGCTGTCTTAAGCCGTTATATTTTATTCTCAGCTTATTTCACGTATGATGAGGATACGAAATGAGTCATTCGGAAACAGAAGAAAAGGAGAATAAGTATATGGAAATCATTGCTATTGTATTGAGTTTGTTCTTATTAGTCACATTCGCTTACCGCGGATTTTCGGTCATTTTATTTGCACCTATTTTCGCCTTGTTTGCAGCGAGTTTTTCCGGTCTGCCAATCTTACCGGGGTACACGGAACTGTTTATGGCGAAAGCCGTTACCTACATCAAATCCTTCTTCCCGGTCTTTCTGCTCGGCGCCGTTTTCGGCAAGATTATGGAAGAAACGGGGATGGCCCGCAGTATTGCCTTGGAAACGATTCGACTCATCGGGAAAGATAAGGCCATCTTCGCCGTCGTCTTTGCCTGCATGATTCTCTGCTACGGCGGCATTTCCATGTTTGTATGTGCTTTTGCCGTTTATCCCTTTGCAGCGGCCTTATTCCGCGAAGCCGATATTCCTAAACGCTTGATTCCGGCCTGCTTTGTAGCCGGTGTCTTCACGGCTACGATGGACTGCTATCCGGGATCGCCTCAGATCCAGAATATTATCCCGACGATTTACTTGGGAACGACGACCTTTGCCGCTCCGATTTTAGGTTTAATATGCGGGACCTTGCTGATTATCCTCTGCTTTATTTATCTTGAATTCCGTCGTAAACAACTGGCCCGTTCCGGCGAAGGCTACGGCAACCATACCCTTAACGAAACGGTCATCGATCCGGAAGCCAAACTTCCGCCTTGGCAGTTGTCCATTATTCCCCTTATCGTCGTCTTAGTGTTGAACTTCTATTTCTCCATGATTTTCCAGTGGGATGAATCTTTATTGAGCCCCTTCCGCAGCATGAATGTTCCTCTTCTGGCTAAAGGTGTTCACAATGTCGTCGCTATTTGGGCTCTCGTCATAGGCCTCTTGGCAGCCATTATCATTGCCAGTGCAACAGGACGTAAATTCATGTCCAAAAATACGAGCATTAAAGCGGCTCTCAACGCCGGTGCCTTAGGCTCCCTCCTGGCTATTATGAATACGGCTTCCGAAGTCGGTTACGGCAACGTCATCGCCTCTTTGCCGGGGTTCATGGAAATCGCCGATGCCCTCTTAGGAATTGGTCAGGGCATGCCCCTTTTCAACGTCGCGTTAATGGTCAACATCTTGGCCGGTATTACCGGTTCTGCCTCAGGCGGCCTCAGTATTGCCCTCGATATCTTCGGTCAGCACTTCTTGGCTGAAACGGCAGCTGTCGGCATTCCTGCCGAAGTCGTCCACCGTATTGCCGCTATGGCATCGGGCGGTATGGACAGCCTTCCCCACAATGGCGCCGTCATTACGACCTTGGCTATTTGCGGTCTGACTCATCGCGAAGCCTATAAAGATATGTTTGCCATTACGATTTTAAAAGTTATCATTGCCTTCTTCGGTGTATTCTTCTATATGCTGACCGGCATCGTATAAAAAGAAGAAGTTCGTGAAAAAAGGTACTGACTCAGACGAGGCAGTACCTTTTTCAGTTATTCTTTTAGTTCTGTTGAACATACTCTTCCGATTCGGGTCAGGATGTTCAAGGCATCTTCGCGCTCTTTGGGCGTAAAATCTTTGAAAACCAAGTCATTTAATTCTTCGATTTTCTGCTGTACCGGTTCTCGGATGGCCATGCCGGCTTCCGTCGGTCTGACGCGGATGCTGCGGCGATTTTTCGGGTCCAGGATGCGGTCGATAAGGCCCCGTTTCTGCATTCGGTCGAGGACGCCGGAAATGGTTGAGTTTTCGACGCGCAGGATCGTTGCGATTTCCTTTGGCGTCAGTGTTTCATTTTTCCAGAGACAGGCCAGGACACCGTATTGACCGGGGGTAATGCCGAATTCTGCCAAGTGTTCGGAAAAGATTAAGAATACCTCATGTTGTGAAATCGTTAGTAAAAAATTGATACATCTCGTGTAATCCACAGGATATCTTCCTTCTTTCTGAAAATATTTCGTATTACTAATTACTATATATTTTATCATATTTTCGTATATATAGCTATTGAATTTTTTAAATAAAAGAAAAGTACTCAGTATATAGCAATTCTCTATATCCTGCCGTATAATGAGATTGATAAAATAAGAAAGCAGGATTCTGGGGGAACCATGAAACAAAAGAAAATATTTGGATTTGACTACACGGATAATGAGTACATGAAAATCTTTATGTATCTCTTAGTCGGAGGTTCGGCTGCCATCTTAGAGTGGTCGTTGTTTTATATTTTTTTCAGGCTGCTGTCGGCGGCTCTTGTTTTTTCCGTACAGACGCAGACCGTCTTAACGGCTACGACCATGGCCTTTGCCTTATCGACACTGTATCATTATATTCTTTGCAATCGCTTCGTTTTTGACAGCGGCAGCCGTTATCAGCGAGGAACGGAAGTGTCACTGGTGTTCGTCGTCAGTGCCATGGGTCTCGGCTGGAACCTGCTGCTTATGTGGCTGTTTACATCGCCGGCATTTTTGGGCTTAAATCCGATGATTTCAAAAATCATGGCCAGCGCCATCGTTACCGTATGGAATTACGTATCGCGCAAAAAGTGGATTTTTAAATAGAAGGGGGTGTCTTTATGGCACAGGCATCAAGAATTATGGAAATTTTGCAGGAAATGATTCATATCGACAGCGAAACGAATACGCCAAAAGAACGGCAGATTGAACAGTATTTACAGAAGTTTTTTGCCGACATGGATGTTATCAGCGGACTCATTCACGTACCGAACGATCGCTGTGAACGATCCGTCGTCTACGGATTGGTTCTGGGAAAAAGCCGTCGTACCGTTATTTTTATGAACCATCATGACGTCGTCGATATTGAAGTTTACGGCAATCTGCGCGACCAGGCCTTTGATCCGGAAGAATTGAAAAAAGCCTTGTCTCATAAAGACATGGGTGAAGACGTACGCCGTGACCTTGAAAGCGGAGAATGGCTGTTCGGCCGCGGTTCGTGTGATATGAAAGGCGGCGCCGCTGCTCAATTGGCCGTCTTTGAAGACTATGCGAAACATCCGGGAGAAGCCAGTTTACTGTATCTTTCCCTTCCCGACGAAGAAACGTATTCGGCCGGGATGCGGACGGCCATCACCTTGCTCAATGAACTGCGCAATTCCTATAGCCTGACGTACGATATCCTCATCGATAGTGAACCGAACCGTAAGGTAAAGGAGGAGATTATTTCGTTTACCGGAACGGTCGGTAAAATACAGCCTGTCGTCTTTGTTCAAGGTAAACCCGTTCACATCGGCTTGTATGATACGGGCATCAATCCGGTAGGCGTCTTATCCCAACTCATTGCCAATACGGAAGGCAATAAAGAATTGACCGATTCTTGTGAAGGAGAGCAGACACCGCCTCCGGCCTGGGTCTACCTCCGCGACCGAAAGGAACGCTACGATGTTACCCTGCCTCAGCGCGTCGCGGCGGCCTTGAATCTTCTTACGTATCAAAAGACTCCGGATGACGTGATGTATGTCTTGTTGGAAGAAACGAGGCGGGCCGTTCACGATTTGTCTCAGAATATGGGGCGGGACTTCCATATGGATGTCCTCAGTGCCGATGAACTCATGCAGCAGGCCATGGCCTATCCGGGCTTCGATGTTTTTTATCAGGCGGCTAAGCAAGCTTCTTTTGTGGCCCTCCAAGAAGGAAAGAGTACCTATGTTGAAGAAACCATCCGCTTATTAGAACAGATTCTTGATTTTACCGGTATTACGACACCGATGGCCGTCGTTGCTTTTGCTCCGCCTTACTATCCGGCTGCCGACAGCATGGCTGCGCAGAATTCGGAATTTACCGGGTTGTTGGAAAAATTGTCTGCAATGGAATCTATTCGGTTCAACCGTTATTTTAATGGCGTTTCCGATTGCAGTTACTGCTGCGTCGATCCGAATTTTAATGAAAAGATGATTGAAAAGAACCTGCTCTTATGGGGGAAAGCCTATCCCTTCGATTTAAACAGTTTGAAGAAACTTCAAATCCCCTTTATGCTCTTAGGCCCTTGGGGGAAAGACCTCCATGAAAGGACGGAACGGGTCAATATTGAAAGTGTATCGAAGAAACTTCCCGCCGTCTTAGATGCGATTCTTTCATACGTTGGGGAAATCGATTCTTAAAAGATATCAAAATTCTTAAGTAATGATGAAAATGCATTGCAAAATGTAACCATATTGTAAAACAAATATGGTATACTATGCCATAATAATGTCGTAGGCGACAATATTAAATTCAAATAAGAAAGCAGGGATTGATGATGAACAAAAAATCTTTAGTCTTGGCTGCTGTTATGGCAGCATGCTCTGCATCCTTAGCTTTTGCTGCGCCGCAGACGCAGTGGGAACAGGGTCAGTGGCAGGTTGATTTGGGCGCCTGGAATACCAAGGCTTCCGTTGATGCTGATAAAGTCGCCGGTGTAGGCGGCGATGTCAGCACCGATACAAACTGGAATTTCCAAGGCGGCGTAACCTATGGCCTTACGGATAAATGGGGCCTCCAGTATAACTACTATGGCCTGAAATCCGACGGCAATAATGAAACCCTGGGGATTGGTACCGATGGTTCTCAGCAGGAAGTAAACGCCATTTACTCTATCAATAAAAACTTTGCAGCCTATGCCGGCTGGAGCCGCATTGAAAATAAACTGAGCGGTGGCGGTTATTCTGCCTCTGATACGAACAACATCGCTCAGATCGGCTTGATCGCTAAGGCTCCTTTGGCTGATAAACTCGACGTTTACGCAAAAGGCGCTTTGGGTACCAAGAGTACGACTATGTGGGAAGCCGGTCTCGGTTACCACGTAACGCCGGATCTCGATATCAACGCCGGTTACCGTTATTTAAATACGAAACTCGGAGATAAAGGCTCGGATACGTTCAACTTGAATGACGATTCCAACATCTCTTACAAGGGCTTCATTGCCGGTGTTTCCTATCGTTTTGGCGGCGGTCCTAAGGAAGAAGCTCCCGAACCGGCAGCTCCGGTTTACACCCCGGCTCCGGAACCGGCCCCGGTTTATACTCCGGCTCCGACCCAGGCTCCGGCGAACGACTACTACCTCGAAAGCGTTCACTTCGGATTTGACGAAGATCAGCCCCTTGCTTCTGAAAAAGCAAAGATGGACCACTTCGTCCAAGTTGCCAAAGCCTATCCGAACGACACCTTTAAACTCGTCGGCAATACCGATGCTAAAGGCAGCAATGCTTACAACGATGACCTCTCGAAACGCCGCGTAGACAACGTCGCTGCTTATGCAGAAAGCCAGGGCGTTCCGGCCTCTCAGATGGTTCTCGATTACAAGGGCAAGACCGATCCGGCCAGCACCAATGACACCGAAGAAGGTCGTGCCGATAATCGCCGCGTCGATATTTGGCATCACTACTAAGATTCAGCTTCATCGCTTTGAAATCGGATATAAAACTCGCATGGCAGATGTCATGCGAGTTTTTATATACGGAAGAAGGCCTGTTTGGGAGTCATTGAAAAAAATTCTTGATTTTTTCGGAAATTTTCTTGCCAAAATCGATTTTTCACGATATAATAATGTAGCTAACTTAATAAGAGTACTGGTGCGTGGTAATCCGTTGGGGCTTGTGCAATGGGAACCTATGAACCTTGTCAGGTCCGAGAGGAAGCAGCAATAAGTAGATCTTTCCATGTGCCACGAGGAAACCTGGCGGGTTACCATACACGAGTACTTTTCAGTTGGTGAAAGCAGCGGTTAGCTGCTTTTTTTCATATACGGAAGGAAAGGTATCGATGGCATACATTGCACTATACCGTAAATGGAGGCCTAAGGGATTTGAAGATGTTGTCGGCCAGTCCCATATTACGGAGACATTGCAAAAAGCGATAGAGACGGACAAGGTTGCTCATGCCTATCTCTTTTCGGGCCCTCGCGGGACCGGCAAGACGAGTACGGCCAAAATCTTTGCCCGGGCTATGAACTGTGTTCACGGACCGACGGCTCACCCCTGCAATGCCTGTGAAGCCTGTCTCCATATCATGAGCGGCGAATCCTTGGATGTCGTCGAAATCGATGCCGCCTCCAACCGCAGTATTGAAGATATCCGCACCTTGCGGGAAACGATAAAATTTATGCCTGTCGAAGGGCATAAGAAAATTTATATCATCGACGAAGTTCATATGCTGACGACAGAAGCCTTTAATGCCCTGTTGAAGACATTAGAAGAACCGCCGGCTCACGTCATATTTATTTTGGCGACGACGGAACCGGAACGGATTCCTCTGACTATTTTATCGCGGTGCCAGCGATATGAATTTCGCCGTATTACGAGTGATGACATTGCCCATCGCCTGCTCTACGTTGCCGAGCAGGAACAGATTGAATTGACGAAGGGGGCCGCCCATATCTTAGCTGTCCAGGCCGACGGCGGCATGCGCGATGCCCTGAGTATGTTCGACCAGTGCGTCAGCAATGCTTCCGGTGCCGTCGATGAAAAACTCGTCCGCGATTTACTGGGCCTTATCGGGAAAGATTGGCTCTTTTCTCTGGCTCAGGCTATTTTTGACGGGCGAAGCGACGTCATCATCAAGGGTGTCGACGATATCATCCAACTGGGCAAAGAACCGAGGGTGATCCTGACCGAGATTTTAGCCCATTTAAGGGCTCTCATGCTCTGTCAGGCGGCACCCGGATCCGATACGCTTTCGGCTTACAGTGACAGTATGGATGAACTTCGTAAACAATCGCAGTCTGCCTCGCCGGAAGCTATTTTTCAAGTCGTCGATGTGTTGCAGCAGGCTTTACTGACGGCGAAAACGTCGCCGGTTCCGCGCATTGCCGTTGAAATGGGGCTGCTCATGGCGGCCCGTAAATGGACCCGGCCTGTAAACACTGTTGACGTGGGGGCAGCGGCTTTGCAGCCGGCGCCTAAAAAGCAGCATCACGAGGCGATTCCTGTACCGGAAGAAGACGATTATCAATCGTTTAGTGCGCCGGAAGAAGCCGTTCCTTTCCCCGATGATGAGTTTACACCGGTTCAACGGATGGCACCGTCTATCGAAGGAGCTTCCGGAGGGGATGCTTTGTTCGCGGCTGCTTCGCCAAGGAAACCTATTCAAAAGCCAACTTCCCCGGTGGCAGAACAGACGGCAGGGCCGGATCATCAGAATGTGCCTGAAACGAAGGCGCCGGCTCAGCCGGCAGCTTCGGATGCAGCCCCTGTCGTATCGGCCGATTATCAGAATGTTTGGAAGAAGATGTGTGCCATTCTCGACAGGGAGAAGAAGAAGGCTGTTCTATCCTGTATTCGCAATGGACGTGTCGTTTACATCGGTGATGGACAGGTTATCGTCGCCTTTAAGACGGCTTTCATGGTTAAACGGGCGAATCGCGAAGATTACTTTAAACTTACGGATGAAGCCTTGTCTTCTGTCCTTGGCGGGACTTATCATATGCAGGGATTCCTCGAAGGGGACGACGAGCTGAAGGCCTACGAAAAAAAAAAGCGTAAAGCCGTAGCGGCAGCCCCTGTGGCTCCGGTCGTCCCGGAAGTCGTCCAACCTGCGGACCCGGAACCGGTACAGCCGCCGGAAATACCTGAAACCGATATTCCAGCTCCTGCCGTCTTGCCCGAATCCGACGAAGACGTGTGGCAGCCGGCCTCTGTCGACGACATGAACGCCGACGAAAGGGCCGCTCTCGGGCCATTGATTAAAACGGTGGGAGATTGTAATATATATATAGAAAATAAAAAATAAGCTTGAAAGAAACAGGAGGATATCAAATGTTTGGTGGAAATATGCAAGGCATGATGAAAAAAGTACAGAAGATGCAGAAGGAAATGAAGAAACTGCAGGAAGATTTGAAAAAACGCACTGTAGAAGCGACGGTCGGCGGCGGAGTCCTGACCATCGTCATGAACGGTGAAAAAAATGTCGAAAGCGTTCACATCGATCCTAGCATCATCGACCCGGAAGATGCAGAAATGCTGGAAGACCTCATGGTAGCTGCCGTCAATGAAGCCAATAAGAAGGTTGACGACATGATGGCTCAGGAAATGAGCAAGATTACAGGCGGGATGAACCTGCCGGGAATGTTCTAATGGATACGCCGTTAGACAAGCTTACCGAGCAGTTCCGCTGCCTGCCGGGGATTGGCGTTAAAACGGCTCGGAAGCTGGCCTACTACATCGTTCAGCAGCCGACGGGCCGCGTCGATGAATTTATCAATGCCATTCGCGATGCTAAGGAAAATATGCACTTTTGCTCGGTTTGCTTCAACTTGTCTTCCCAGGACCCCTGCCCTATCTGTAGTGATACCAGCCGCGACCATTCGACAATCTGCGTCGTAGAAACGCCGCAGGACGTCCAGGCTATCGAGCGAAGCGGTGATTACCACGGCTTATACCACGTCCTTCACGGAGCCCTTTCTCCTTTGGACGGAGTTAATGTCGAGGATTTGCGCATCCGGGAATTGCTGCAGCGTTTGGGAAATACCGATGTAAAGGAAGTTATCTTGGCCACCGACCCGGACGTGGAAGGGGAAGCAACGGCCTTGTATTTGTCGCGTCTCATCAAGACGGCCGGCATTCGCGTAACTCGTATTGCCCGCGGACTTCCTATGGGCGGCGATATCGAATATGCCGACGAAGCGACACTGGCAGGTGCCGTTGCCAATCGGCAGGAAATGTGAGGAAGGTATGGAATATCTGTCGATAGCCATCGGCGTCGTTATCTTATATTTGGTGCATAAGGTGATTTTAACCCCTATGCGCCATCTCGTGGTCAATGTTATCATTGGCCTTATCGTATTATACGGCGTCAATCATTTCGGCTATCTTTTTGGTTTTCAGCACGTTCCGATTACGCTGGCAACAGGTCTTATCATGGGTCTGTTTGGCCTGCCCGGCGTCGTGCTGGTTACGTTGTATTACACGTTTTTTTAACGTATGCGAAGAAGGGATATCGTGAAATTAAAGAAATGGGCTGTATTGGCCTGTACTGCGGTCTTCGCGGTTTCTGTCCTGACGGGATGCGGCAACAGCGTGTCTACGGAAACGGAGACGGTTTCAAAGTCCAACCATCCCGTAGCCCTGACCTTAGATGCAAATATTACGGCTTTGAATGTAACCAACATCGTTCCAAAAATCTCGGGAAAGCTGGTATCGACCCCGCTGGCCGTCGGTCAGCAGGTAAAAGCCGGTGACGTCGTCGCCCAAGTCGATGCTGCCCCCTATCAACAAAGTGTCAGTCAAACTGAAGCCGAACTGGTAGCTGCCTCTGCGGCAGCGGCTCCGACGTATCGGACGGTTACCGTTCCGGACAGCGGCAGCAGCGATAATGGCGGCCGTCGGGCTGAACTTAAAGCCTGGTATAATATGGGGGCCTTATCCAAGGTTGAATACAATCAGATGATGGCCGATTCAGGCGGCGGCACTCAGACTGTCCAGGTTCCTGAAGCGGCACCGGTCAATCAGGAACGGATTGCCCAGCTCCAGCAGGCCATTCAGACGGCTCGCGACATGCTGGGGAATGCGACGATTTATTCGCCTATCGAAGGGCGGGTAACGGCCGTATCCGACAATCCGTCTATCGCCGTTGCCGGCAATGTATTGGCGACGATTCAACAGATGTCACCGTTGGTGGCTACCTTTGCCGTACCGGAAATGTATGTAAAAGCCTTGTCAGATGCTAAGGGTGCAGGCAGTTTGCAGATTTCCATCATTGCGCCTTCCGGCGAAACGGAAACCGGCGAATTGACCTACTTGGCAACGGAAAAAGATCCGTCAACCGGTTCTTATATGGCAAAAGTCACCTTTAATAATGCCAAGAATCTCTTTGTTCCCGGTGAATTTTACCATGTCCGCATTGCCACGCCGCAGGAAGTTTCACAGATTACGGTTCCGAAGACGGCTGTCCGTACCAAGGACAGCGGTGATTTCGTTTACATCGTTAACAGCAGCGGTTTAGCCGATGCTCGGTCCGTATTGACCGGCGATGAATCGGACGGCCGCGTCGTCATTTTAGATGGCCTTCAAGAAGGAGATATTGTCGTTTCCGATCCGCCTGATTCACTGGAAATCGGAATGAGTGTAAAGTCATAATTTCAAGGGAGGGTGAGGCCAGTGGGCAAAGATGAACATCAGAGCAGTTTATTGAAATCTCTGGAAAAAAGCCTTGATGTCCTCGATTTGTTCGTCGAGTGCAATACGGGGATGACCTTAAAGGAAATCGCCGAGCATACGGGCCTGAACACGTCGACGGCATTCCGCATTGTAAACACGCTGGAACGCCGTCAATATCTGACCCGCAGCGATGCATCCAAGAAATACCGCCTGGGACCTAAGGCGCTGGCTCTCGGATACTCGTCGCACTGGACGGAGAATGTGGTCACCTTGGCTAAACCTTATTTACGACGTTTACAACAGTTGTTTAATGAAACGGTCAGTATTTATATTGCAGAAGGCGAATTTCGCATCTGCCTCGATCATGTAGAAAGCACTCACTCCCTTCGACGGGTCATTCCTATCGGTGAGTCCCTGCCCCTTTACAAGGGAGCTGCCGGCAAGGTGCTTTTGGCTTGGGCTCATGATGAAGAACGCCAAGGCTATATCGATAAATACGGCAACATGTCTGAAGAAGAGTTTGCTTCCATTCGCCACAACGGCTATGCCATTACGCAGGATGAAAGCGAACATGGATTGTTTGCCCTAGCCGTTCCTATTTTTAACTTCGAAGGGCAGGTCATTGCTTCCTTGACAATTGCCGGTCCGTCTATGCGTTTTTATGACTCTATTCGTCAAAAGATGCTGTTTAAAGCCAGTCAATTTGCTTATGAAATTTCACATTCCTTAGGATACCGGAAAAAATCATGATAGGCCCTACTTGGACGCCCCGGGAATTTTTATCCGATGCCGTAACCGTTGCGCCGAAGCTTCTGGGACAATACCTTGTTCATAAGACGCCGGAAGGCCTTTGTGCCGGCCGGATTGTCGAAACAGAAGCTTACGGCTGTACCTATGACGGTGTAGCTGACGACGGCTCTCACAGCTTTCGCGGCCTGACCGGCCGAACGGCCCCCATGTTTCATAAGGGCGGCATCAGCTACGTTTACTTGATCTATGGAATGTATTCTTGTTTCAATGTCGTTACCGGTCCGTCCGGACAGGGACAGGCTGTCCTTGTTCGCGCTGTCGAACCGGTTATTGGAATGGAATTGATGGCCGGGCGCCGCAAGGCTAAGAAGCTCGGCAAGAACCTGACAAACGGGCCGGGGAAGCTCTGTCAGGCTTTTGGAATTACAAGAGTGCAGAATGAGCTTGATTTAACGGGGCCCGGCCTTTATATAGCTCATGATGACACTGAGTCTGCCATTGACATCGTGCAGACGACGCGCATTAATATTGATTACGCAACCCATGGGAAATCTTTTCCCTGGCGTTTCTATATTAATGACAATCCTTATGTATCTAAGGTGCTGTAACTTTTAGGGGGAGATTACTATTATTCAATTCAGAGAATTTAGATTAGAAGATAAACCGCTCATCGATACGTATTTTCAGGAAAAGCGGTATGAACAGGCGGATGCGACCTTTATGACCTTGTTTGCCTGGCAAAAGCCTTATGAAATCCAGTGGGCCGAAGAAGATAACGTCCTCTATGTACGCTCAGGCCGCGGTAAAAAGCAGTTCTGGATTCCGCCTTTTGCTCGTAAAGACGGCAGCTTTGTCAAAGGCGTCCTTCGCATGCATGAGTGGTTCGAAGAACACGGCTATCCCTTTCTCATGAAGGGCGTTACGCCGGCAGCTGTTGAACGAATCAAGGCGCTCTGTGAAGACTGTTATGATTTTACGCCGGACCGGGACAATTATGAATACGTATACTTGACCCAGAGCCTGATCAACTTATCCGGTAAAAAATTCCGTCAGAAGAAAAATAATCTCAATCACTTCCGCAATCAATATATCGGTAACTGGGAATATGTGCCCATTACGGAAGATATCTTTGACGAATGTCTGGAAGCCGAAAAGACCTGGTATAATCAGCACGAAGACGGCGATGACGACGATGAACTCTTAGGAGAACGCCATGCCATTGAAACGGTCTTCAATAACTGGTCGGTACTGCAGCCGACGGGCGGCGCTATCCGCATGTACAATAAAATCGTGGCCTTCTCCATCGGTGAAATGCTCAATGACGATACGGCCATCATCCACTTTGAAAAGAGTGATCCTACGATCCGCGGTCTGTACCAAGCCATTAACCATGAATTCGTCGTCCATGCCTGGGGCCATACGACCTATATCAATCGTGAAGAAGACATGGGGATTCCCGGCCTGCGCCATTCCAAGGAATCGTACAATCCCGACCATTTCGTAGAAAAGTACGACGTCACGCTGCGTAAGAAATAAGGGGGCTTTTTTATGGATTTCCGCTTGGCTTCTCCTGAAGACCGAGGTCTCGTCGAAAGCCTATGGGACTACTGTTTTGAACATCGGGAAGACCCGTTCTTCCAGTGGTACTTCAACCATTTTTATCAGCCGGAAAATGTTCTTATGGGCTTTCAAGATGATGAGATGGCCTGCCTGACGCATCTCAATCCCTACACCCTGTCCCTAAGGGGCAAGGCCATTGATACGTCTTATATCGTCGGACTTGCAACCCATCCGGCCGCCCGACGCGGCGGCATTGGCGGCAAACTGCTGACGTCTGCCTTAGCTGAAATGAAACGACGCGGCCATTACGTCAATATCCTCATGCCCAGTAAGGCCGGTTTCTATCAGCCTTACGGCTATGAACTTTATTGCCATCAGTGGAAAGAAACGCTGCCCCTTGAAGCCCTGCGCCCGTTGACGGATCGTACCGTCCGCTATGCCTTCGTCAACAGCAGCGACCAATGGCCATACTTGGCAGCTGTGTATGACGGCTATACGAAGGGACTTTCCGGATATGCGCTGCGTGACGAAAAAAGTTGGCGCAGCCATATCGACGCTCAATTGGGAGAAGGCAATATTGCCGTCTGTTTCGATGGCGATACGCCTATTGGATATGCCTTTTACCAACTGGGACAACCGACGATTGTCAGTGGTGAATTTGTCTACACCTCTCGTAAAGGCAAGGCCGGCCTTCTCGGCTATATGTATAACCATCGTTCTCAAGGCGAAGCCTTTCAGTGGAACGAGGGCATTCATGACCAGTCCTATCGCTTCTATCCCGATGGAAAATCAGGCCACGAAACGATGCCCTTCATGACCGGCCGCGTTGTCGACGTCAAAGGGGCCTTAGAGCAGCAGCCTTATCGTGCGGATGGGACGATTACCTTCAAGACGGAAGATCCCCTGGCCGATTGGAACTGCGGTACCTTCACCTTGACTGTAACCGAGGGCAGGGGCATTGTCACCCGAGAAGTGTCAGCATCTGCCGATGTGACGATGCCGATTGGTACCCTGGCCTTATTGATCTTTGGTGCTATGGATGTAAGTGACCTGGTGTTCAATGAAAAACTCCAAGGTTCGGATACGGCCTTAGAGGTCCTGCAGGACTTGTTCCCTACAGAAAAAAACTGGATCAACGAATGGTATTAAAACTGTTTTATGAATGCTGTCTCTTCGGGGACAGCATTTTTTATAAAGGGAAGAGGATGCGATAAAGGGGCAGCTATATTTTTCGCTTCATGAATAAGCTTGAAACGAATTTACTTTAGTTTATAATAGGGATATCCCCTAAAGTATGCGAAAAGCACACCTGTATATCAACTTTTATTTACGGAATTGGTAAACTTGTAAATGGCGGCTGGCTTATGATGGCCGGATCATCTTCTTTGAAATGAAGGAGGATACGGCGCGGGATGTAGGAGGTTATGGTGGCAACTTGGTTGGAACGTCATAAGAAAAAAATCATAAAAGGCCTTTTGGGGCTCCTTATCCTGGCAGCCGCTCTCTACGGGCTTTGCTTTTATATGAGCTATAAGGCCGCCGATATATTTAACCGCACCGTTGCCGAACGGCAACTCTTTCCCGGTGCGGTTACGGTGGAGCGATTGACGGCCACACCGGGCGGGACCGTTTCTTTTGAAAACTTGCTTTGGGTCGCTCCGGACGGCAGCACGTTAGCCCAGATACCGGATGGTCAGTTTACCGTCAAGATAAGAGATATACTGACCGGACGCATCGGGACAGGGACGATAGAGTCGGTAACCTTGAATCAGGCTTATCTACACCTGATTTTTAATGACAAGATGGAATTGCAGCACATCAAATCGAATCCTAAAGACAGCGAGAAAAAAGGGCAGAAGGTCATTGAACTGACAGGACCGAAAGGAAACCGCCCTTTTAACTGTCGTGTCGTACTGCGTCACAGTACCATCGAGGCGGAGTCTCCGGACCGTCACTTCACCATAGAAGACGTCGATTTAGACGCGGATATCCATACCAAGGGCAAGACCGATATCAATTTGCAGGCCGGCCCTTTTTCCGGGACCGTGGCTGCTAAATCCCTGCGCATCCGGGGTAGCATCGACTTTGCACCGGAAACACCGCAGTACGACTTATTCCTGCTTCTGACCGACTGTAATCCGAAATCCCTCGGTGCCGGTCTCGATATTGACGACCCGGCTACCGTCTCTGCCGATATCAAGGGGCCATTGGATAAACCTGTCATCGACGGCATTTTGACGATGGATAAGCTCGATATTACGACCTTGGTATTTACGGACGTAAAAGGTCAGGTTCACTATGAAAAGGGGAGTCTTGATATCAGTGATGTCACGGCCGGTGTTTTCGGAGGCTCCATGAAGGGACGGGGGCAGATTAATTTAGATGATAAATCTTACACAGCAGACATCGTAGGGACCCAGCTTCAGGGGAGCATTGCTGCCCATGACCTGTTTTTGCGCTGCGATGTCGACTTAAATCTTCATATGGAAGAAAATCGCACGACTGGGACGAAAGCTATTTATGGAGATTTTTGGTCCGGTCCGGGACGCTATCATGGACTGCCCTTCCGAGGCATTTCCGGTTCCTTTGCCCAAGACGGTAAAGAACTTCACTTCCAAGATGTCGTCATATCCATGTTTTTCGGCGACGTTTCGACCGATGCTTTGTCGATTGTCGACGGTAAGGTGCACATGGGGACCATTCATGTCGATTACAAGGATGGCAGCCGAAGTCACCATAAAGGACCCGGTTCCAACTAATTAATATTGATTTTCTTTAGAAAATAGCTAAAAATAGGTTTCAGAACCTGCAAAATGTGTTATAATAAAGTTGCTTAAATAAAAAGCCCGTTTTATACGAGTTTTCAGAAAGGAAACAAGGAGGTATTACTATGCTTGATGCAAAAGTAAAAGAATTAATTAACGCTCAGATCAATGAAGAATTTTTCTCTGCATATTTGTATTTGTCCTTTGCCAACTACTTCTATGACAACGGTCTCGACGGCTTTGCCAACTGGTACGATATCCAGGCGCAGGAAGAACATGACCACGCCATGTTGATGCGGACTTACCTGCACAACAACGGCGAAAGAGTTATCTTTGAAGCCGTTAAACAGCCGCAGAATGACTTTGCAAGCGCGGAAGCCGTCCTCAAAGAAGGCCTGGCTCATGAACAGTATGTAACTTCCTTAATCAATAAAATCTATCATGCCGCTGACAGCGTCCATGATTACCGCACCATGCAGTGCTTCGACTGGTTCGTCAAAGAACAGGGCGAAGAAGAAAAGAATGCCGACGACCTGCTTAAAAAATATGAACTGTTTGGCAAAGATGCTAAGGGCCTCTATTCCCTCAACCAGGAATTACTGGCTCGTACCTATGTAGCTCCGACCTTGGTTTTATAAGATAAGGAATCGGCTAACTACTATTTCTTTACAAATACATAGCGTATATCAGGTGCGTAAGCTCAATAGAGAAGTCCGGTGAAAGACCGGCGCGGTCCCGCCGCTGTAAGGAGGAGCCCGGCTGCTATGATGCCACTGTACGAACGTATGGGAAGGCGCAGCAAGGCTGTGATTCCGAGCCAGAAGAACTGCCTGGTTAAAAATCACCGATTGACCTGCGAGCGATGGGGATGGCGATTGATAGTCAGAACTTACGACGATATAGACTAGGAAGAGTCTCGCATGATATCATGAACATCTATGCGAGGCTCTTTTTTTATGGGAATCATTCGATGGTGAACGCTTAATGTATAAATTTTACTTTTTTATTTAAAGGAGAGATTAGTATGCGTTGTAAAAAATTGAAAACCGCCTTGATTCTGTCCCTGGCTATTACGTCCTTCGGTGCTTTTGGTGCTACGTCCTTTGCTGCCGGCTATACGCTCAATCCGGAAGTCAAAAATCCTACCCCGGCGTTAAAGCAGGCCGCTGAAATCGGTGTCCGCACGTACAACAATCCGGCTATGCAGAACGTCGCCAACAAAGACGCCATCTTGGTACTCAGCTTTGGCACGACTTATAAAGACAGCCGCCAGAAGACGATTGATAAGACCGTTTCTGACATTCAGGCAGCTCATCCGAATCAAAAAGTCGTCGTAGCCTTTACGTCGCATATCATCGTCGACCGCATTAAAGCAAAAGAAGGCCTTGATATCCCGACGCCGGAAAAAGCCTTGGAACAGCTGAAAAAAGACGGCTATACCCGCGTTGCCATTACGTCCCTCGACGTCATTCCCGGTATGGAATACGCCTATGACTCGGCTATTTTTGACCTCTATAAGAATGACTTCAAGAAAATGACCCTCGGTACGCCGATCCTCTACTGGATGGGCCAAGAAGACCAGCGTGATGACGTTGAAGAATTTGTCCGGGCTTTCTCGACCCAGTTCCCTAAAATCGGCGAAAAAGAAGCTGTCTTAGTTATGGCTCACGGCACGCCCCATCCGGCTAACGCCTACTATTCCGTCGTTCAGAACCGCCTCGACTCGGCAAACCTCGGAAACGTTTACATCTATTCCGTCGAAGGCTGGCCTCACTTGGATACGGTCATCCCCATGCTTAAAGCCAAGGGCATCAAACACGTTACCCTCATGCCGATGATGATGGTTGCCGGTGACCATGCCAACAATGATATGGCCGGTGCCGAAGAAGATTCCCATAAGAGCATTCTTGAAAAAGAAGGCATTACCGTTACCCCCTATATCCACGGTCTCGGTGAAAACGATGCCATCCGCCATATGTTCGTTGAACGGGCCGATGAAGCTTGGAATGCATTGGAAGCTGAATAATTTGACTTCTTGGAATTTTTTCATACAAAAATAGTCCATCCTTTTCATGTATTATTCCACCTCAACCTTTTGTATACTTGAATCACGAAGAACACGTGATGAAACGTGAGACATAGGAGATGGAAGACATGAAACAAGTGAAAATAATTACAGCTCAAGAAGCGGCGATGCTGGTAAAAGACGGCGACGTCGTAACGACAAACGGTTTCGTTGGCTCCGGTCAACCTGAAGCCTTGACCAGTGCCCTTGAAGAACGGTTCTTAGAAAGCGGGGCTCCGAAAGACTTGACCCTTATCTACGCGGCCTCCCAGGGGAATACCGATGGCCGCGGCGGCGATCATTTCGCCCATGAAGGCATGCTGAAAAAAGCCATCTTAGGCCACTGGAATGCCGTTACAGCCCTCCAGGCACTGGTAAACGACAACAAAATCCAGGCATACAACCTGCCCCAGGGGACCTTGGCTCAGTATTTCCGCGACGTTGCGGCCCATCGACTGGGCACGATTACGCACGTCGGCCTCGATACCTTTGCCGATCCCCGCATCAGCGGCGGCCGTCTCAATGATGTTACCAAAGAAGACTTCGTCAAAGTCGTCGAAATCGACGGTCATGAACAACTCTTCTATCCGCGCATGGATATGAACGTCGGTTTTATTCGCGGCACCTATGCCGATGAATGGGGCAACGTCGTCATGAGTAAGGAAGTTTCTCCCTTTGACGCAACGCCTTTAGCACAGGCCGTTCATAACAGCGGCGGCACCGTCGTCGTCCAGGTCGAAAAAATCGTCAAAGGCGGCACCCTCGACCCGAAACTGGTCAAAGTACCGGGCATCTACGTCGACTACCTCGTTCAAGTTGACGATGAAGCGAAACGCCAGCAGTCCTTCGACTGTGAATACGATCCGTCCCTGACCGGCGAAACGACGATTCCTGTCAAGGCCCTCGATCCGGCTCCGCTCAATGCTAAAAAAGTCATTGCCCGCCGGGCAGCCCTCTTACTCCTTCATATGAGTAATGAAGCAGTCATCAACTTGGGCATCGGCATTCCGGAACTCGTTTCTTCCGTTGCTAACGAAGAAGGTATCGGCGACAGCCTGACCATGACCGTCGAAGCCGGGGCTATTGGCGGCATTCCTCTCGGCGGCGTCCGCTTTGGCGCCTCGGTCAATGCCGAAGCCTATATGGACCAGGCTACACAGTTCGACTTCTACGATGGCGGCGGCTTGGATCTGACCTGCCTAGGCCTTGCCGAATGCGATAAAGACGGCAACATCAACGTTTCTAAATTCGGGACGCGCATTGCCGGCTGCGGCGGTTTCGTCAATATCACCCAGAATACGAAAAGCGTCGTCTTCTGCGGTACCTTTACGACGGGGAAACTCCGCGAAGAAATCAAAGACGGCGAACTCCACATCCTTCAGGAAGGGAAAGTCAAGAAATTCGTTCCCGAAGTCGGTCACATTACCTTCAGCGGCAACTATGCCCGTAAACATAAACAGCATGTCCTGTACATCACGGAACGAGCTGTATTTGAAATGAAAGAAGACGGCGTCCACCTTACGGAAATTGCACCGGGCATCGATCTTCAGAAAGACGTCCTCGATCAGATGGGCTTCACTCCGATTATCGACGATGTCAAAATCATGCCGGCATTCCTCTTTAGAGACGAACCGATGGGATTGAAACAAATGAAAGAAGATTTGAAAAAATAAGCTGAATCACGATATAAAACAGGCTCCATGAATCATGGAGCCTGTTTTTTCGTTGCCTGCATATTTTATTATTTTGATAAGGACACGGTCCGTTCAATGAGGGGCTTGTACGTTTCGTATTTCTTCTTGAGCGCGTCTTTGTCGTACTGGCGGTACGACGGCTGGTTTTTCATGTTTTGGAAGGCGTTGAGCAGCAGTGAATGAAGGCGGTTGCTGTTGATGATGTAGAAAGAATCGGCATTGTTATGGATGTTTCGCTTGTTCTTTTTCAGGAAACCTGTCTTGTAGTTGGAATAGAAGGACAGGTCCTTTCCCATATAGAAGCCTTCATTGACGGAGGGCAAGAGTACGCCCATGGTCAGCTTAGGATTCTTTTCCATGCCCTCGAGCACGCTTTTTATGTGGGCTTTTCGTTCTGCTGCCGTCAGGTTGTATTCAATATCGGTCAGATAGATATATCCCGATTCGACGTAGCGCAGGAGAGACGTCGTCGGTATCATGAAGGTGATTTCGGCGGCATTGAGGACTTCTTCCCAGGTTACGCACAGGCGCTGAATGGAAAATGCCCGTTCCGGCGATACGTTTTGGCTGATACTGTCGAAAACTTCGTGAGGCAGGAGGAATTCAAAACCGATGGTCAAGTAGAAAAAGAAGCGCGTCGTCGCATAGAAGGCGGTGCGGTAGCCCAATTCATCGAGGCCTAAGGAACTTGCCGTTGACATGATGGGCCTCTGTTCAGAGCCGGTGAAGCTGAATTTTTCATAAATATCCCAGACCATGGATTCATCGAAGATATAGGTGCACATCTTAAAACGCATTTGCGGGTCCAACGCATATTGAACGACGAAGGATCCTTTCAGGATGATGAGGTTGGCATTGGCCGATTCCTTCATATCGTAAAAGACAAAGTCAATATCGAGGTATTCATCTAACGTGCGGTAAAGGTTAATCAATGCTTCCGGGTCGGCTTCCAATTTGTCAAGATCCAGTCCGACACGAACGACGAGCTTGTTTTTGAACTGAAGTCCTTCGAAATATTTCCAGAACCGGGAACTGCAGATGGTAGTGAATTCGCCGAGTACCAAGAGTTCTCCGTCTTCTTCAAGATTCTGGATGCTCTTTTGCAGGAGGTCTGCTAAGAAGGCCGACGTATCATGGTGGCCCGTAACGACTTTGATGGACGGACGATTTTCTTTGCTTTTCGGAGTCCGGTTTTGATGGAGTGTCGTCCGATATGCGGAGCATAAGTACTGGCTGATTTCAAAGCCCAGGTCTTCCGCTTGTTCGGAAATGGGGAAGGATTTGAAGAACTTATCTTCCTTCTTCTGCTTGACGATGAGTTCGGCAAAATGCTGTCCCATATCTTCATTTATCCGCTCTACATAGCGGGAAGACGGCAGCTTTGTACCATTGCTCCACTTATTGACGTAAGAAACATCGTAGCCGACGACGTCAGCCAGGGTGATAAATTTGGCCTGCGTAAAGGAAATGAGCTTTTTTAACGTTGAAGCATATCCATCTGAAATCATGGTGCGCCTCCTTAGAATGGATTTTTATATTGATGTAGGAATCTACATAACTTTCAATCTGTCATGAAATTTATTCATTTGCTGTATAAATTAAGTTCAACAAGCATGTACATTTTATCACATACCACGGACGATAACAACGAATTTGACAAAAAAATTCACAAGGACTTAATTCTATGCAAAAAAGGGCAAGCCTTTCCTGTTTTGTTCCAAGTCGGTCATTTGTATACTGTAGTCACAAGGTTGGTTCAAGACGAACCGACAAATAGAACATAGTTAGTTACGATTAGAACTATATTAGGAGGCTTTCATTATGGATTACAAAAACATTAAATTCGTCAACGAAGAAGGTATCGGTATTTTAACCATCAGCCGTCCCAAGGCCCTCAACGCTTTGAATACAGAAACGGTTACGGAATTGAACGACTGCGTCGGAAAAATCGAAAACGATGAATCGGTCAAAGTCGTCATCATTACCGGTGACGGTGGAAAATCCTTCGTAGCCGGTGCCGACATCGTAGAAATGTCGACGAAGAACCCTGTTGAAGGCCGTAAATTTGGTAAGATTTCCCAGGATACGTTTACTCGCATCGAAAACCTTCCGCAGCCGGTCATCGCTGCTGTCAACGGTTTCGCTCTCGGCGGCGGCTGCGAACTCGCCTGCGCCTGCGACTTCCGTTATGCTTCGGACAATGCGAAATTCGGCCAGCCTGAAGTCGGTCTCGGCATTACCCCGGGCTTCGGCGGCACTCAGCGTCTTCCCCGTGTCGTTGGCCGCGGCTATGGCAAAGAATTGATTTTCCGTGCCAACATGATCGATGCCAACGAAGCTTATCGTATCGGCTTGGTCAACAAAGTCGTCCCCCAGGCTGAATTGATGGATGTCTGCAAACAGACGGCTAAAGAAATCATGGCCAACGCTCCGATTGCTGTACAGCTCGCTAAGACGGCTATCAACCGCGGTATCAACTGCGACGTCATTACCGGTATCGCTTACGAAGACGAAGTCTTTGCACTGTGCTTCTCCACGGCTGACCAGAAAGAAGGCATGGACGCATTCGTAAACAAACGTGCTAAAAACTTCCAGGGCAAATAATCATCACCCATAAGCATAAAATAGGGCGCCCTTCGGCGGCGTCCTTTTTTATAAACATCAAGTATGCAATAAGAACTATTTTTAGGAGGAACACCTACCATGGATTTTAAACTTACTGAAATGCAGCAAGATATTGCAAATCTCGCCAGAGATTTTGCTGAAAAAAATTGGCTCCCACTGTAAAAGATCGCGACGAACAAGAAATTTTTGACCGCGCTATCCTCGACGAAATGGGTACCCTCGGCCTTCTCGGCATTCCCTGGGAAGAAGAAAACGGCGGCGTCGGCGCGGACTTCCTCAGCTTGGCTGTTGCCTGCGAAGAAATCGCGAAAGTCGACCCCTCTATCGCCCTCAGCTTCGAAGTACATACCATGCTCTGCTCCTGGCCGATTTGGAAATTCGGTACGGCCGAACAGAAAGCCAAATACCTCAAACCCTTGGCAGAAGGCACGAAACTCGGCGCATTCGGCCTTACCGAACCGAATGCCGGCACCGACGCTTTGAACGGTTCTACCGTTGCTGTTAAAAATGAAGACGGCAGCTATACCCTGACCGGTTCCAAAGTATTCAATACTAACGGTGGTGAAGCGGACGTTACGGTCGTATTCGCTTCGACGGATAAATCCCTCGGTGCAAAAGGCATGAGCGCTTTCATCGTTGAAAAAGGTATGGAAGGCTTCACTTACGGCAAAAAAGAAGTTAAAATGGGGATCCGCGCTTCCGTCCAGCGTGAACTCGTATTCCAGGACGTTAAAATCCCGGCTGAAAACCTCCTCGGCAAAGAAGGCGAAGGCTTCAAGATTGCTATGATGACCCTCGACGGCGGCCGTGTCGGTGTCGGTGCTCAGGCACTCGGAATTGCAGAAGGCGCCTACAATGCTGCTCTCCAGTATGCGAAAGAACGTACGCAGTTCGGCAAACAGATTGCAAAATTCCAGGCTGTCAGCTTCATGCTGGCTGATATGAAACTCAAAATCGAAACAGCACGCCTGGCCGTTTACAAAGCTGCTTGGAAAATGTCCCAGCCCGACGTTAAATCCTATTCCGTCGATGCGGCTATCGCCAAGAAATACGCTTCTGACGTAGCTATGCAGGTCACGACCGATGCTGTACAGGTATTCGGTGGTTATGGCTTTACCCGTGAATATCCGGTTGAACGCTACATGCGCGATGCTAAGATTACTCAGATTTACGAAGGTACCAACCAGGTACAGCAGATGGTCATCTCCGGAGCCATCCTCCGCTAAATTTTAAACCTTACTTTCTCCTCAACAAATAATGATATAGAATAATAGTATATAACCGCTTACATAAGGGCCCTGACAAAACCTCCGTCAGGGCCTTTATTTTCGCTGCTCAATGATAAGTATGCTCATTACGCATGAATTGGTTGACAAGGATGACTTCATAAGGTAGAATAAAACAAAAATAAAGCTTTGTTGCTAAATACCTAACTATGTTTACCCTATTTTAATCATATATTTGAACCATTCACAGAGGAGGAGTTAACATGAAAGACGTAAAATTCTATCAGCTTGAAGGTAAAAATGTAGTAGCATTACTCAGTGGTATCGTAGAAGGCGCAACGCCGATCGCTGTCGGTTCCGTCGACGCAGCTAAAGAAAAACACATCCCTGACGTAAAACGCGTTGGAGATACCATTGAAGTTACCGTTGGTTCCGTAGAACATCCGATGCTCGAAGAACATTACATCGAATGGATTGCCTTGGCAACGGACGACAAACTGGAAGTTAAATTCCTGAAACCGGGCGATGCTCCGAAAGCCGTTTTCGCAGCTGTTGATTCCGGCGTCGTATATGAATCCTGTAATCTCCACGGAATTTGGAAAGCCGAATTCTAATCCATAACGCATCTAGCAGGACCCGCCTCGTTGAGGCGGGTCTTTTTTTGTATATCTTTTCTACATATAGTCTTGACAATTCCTTTACACGGGAGTATACTGAATAAGCTGTCAGGGAGAAGTCCTCAGACGGCCCGGCTGAGACAACAGCCGACGCGAGTACGATTTGAAAATCTTTCAAAAACGTGCTTG